>Ga0209751_10000033_pt1 | contig 134541 bp, 118 predicted proteins | sample RifCSP13_1_FD_184019 | JGI IMG/M metagenome (GOLD analysis project Ga0209751, IMG submission 184019) | Soil microbial communities from Rifle, Colorado - Rifle CSP2_sed 13_1 (SPAdes) (version 2) | ecosystem: Environmental > Terrestrial > Deep subsurface > Rock core/Sediment | place: Rifle...
GTCCACGCCGTGCGACCGGAGCAGCGCCTCCTCGAACGGAAGAATCACGGCGGCCCGGGTGATCACCCGGGCCATCGTGCCGAGCCGGCCCGCACGCCACGCCCACACCTGCGGCGTGATGTAGTAAAGCACGGGCACGCCCACGGCGCGCGCGTCCGCGGCCACGCGCAGGTTGAAGCCCGGATAATCAATGAGGATCACGAGCGCCACGGAGCCGCCGGCGAGCCGCTCGCGCAGCCGCGCCTGCAGCACGAAGTGCGCGGGAAGGTGCTTGAGCACCTCGACGAACCCCACAACCCCCTCGGTCCGCTCGAGGAGCGTGACGCCAGCCGCGTGCATCCGCTCGCCCCCCGTGCCGGTCAGGCCGAGGTCCGGCCGGATCGCGCGCAGGGCCTCCGCGAGCGATGCGCCGTGCAGGTCGCCCGACGCTTCGCCAGCGAGGATCAGAGCTTCACGCACCGGCGCCTGCGTTCGCTTCCACCGCGAACATCGGCACCGCCGTCGGCAGCGCGCGCTCGATGTCGCGCACGATCCGCAACGCCACCGCCAGCGCCTCCCGCCCGTCCTCCCCCGTCACCGCGACGGGCGATTCGCCGCGCAGTGCCGCCACGAAGCTCTCGAGCTCCAGTTTGAGCGGCTCGCCCTCGGGCGCGGCGAGCGGCACGCGCTCGACGAAGGCCTCAAGCGGCTGCGCGGCCTGTGCGAGCGCCGCGAAGTCCACTCCCGTGCGGAGGCGATAGAGCTCGCCCGTACCGGCCGCGAGGTCGAGCGAGAGGTACCCGTTCCGCTGGAAGATGCGCAGCTTGCGCATCCGGTCGCGCGACACGCGGCTCGCGGTGATCGTCGCGACGGCTCCATTCTCGAACGTGATGCGCGCGTTCGCGATGTCCACCGACGGCGTGAGCACCGGAATCCCCACCGCCGACACGTCGCGCACCTTCGCCCCCGTGAGCGTCAGCAGGAGGTCAATGTCGTGGATCATCAGGTCGAGCACGACGGCCACGTCGGCGCCGCGCGGATTGAACGGCGCGAGCCGGTCGCTGTCCATGAACAGCGGATGATCCACGTGCGGCAGGGCGGCCCGGATGGCGCGGTTGAAGCGCTCGATGTGCCCGATCTGGACGAGCATGCCCCGCGCCCGCGCCAGCGCGAGCAGGTCGTCGGCTTCGTCCAGCGTCGCCGTCATCGGCTTCTCGATCAGGAGGTGCTTCCCCGCGGCCAGCGCCTGGCGCGCCACGGCGTGATGCGCCCTGGTCGGCACCACGATCGAGACGGCGTCCACGTCCGCGAGCAGCGCGTCGAGCGACGAATACGCGCGCACGCCCAGCTCGCGCGACACGGTGTGTGCGCGCTCGGCGTCGAGCTCGTAGAAGCCGGCGAACGCGGCCGCACGCACGTCGCGCAGGATCCGCGCGTGATGGTAGCCGAGACTCCCTGTCCCCACGACGCCGACGCGAAGCGTCCCGGTCATACCGTGACCCCGCGCCCGCTCGACTCCACGAACGCGATGAGGTCCTTCACCTCCGGAAAGGCCTTCAGCTCGCGAGCCGCCTGCTCGATCGCCTGGCTCACGTTCAACTCGGAGCGGAAGAACAGGCGGTACGCCTTCTTCAGCTCCGCGAGGACCTCCTCGGAAAACCCGCGGCGCAAGAGTCCCACACTGTTCAGGCCATAGAGACGGATCGGATTCCCCACCGCCCTCACGAAGGGCGGGATGTCCTTGGGCACGCGCGAACACCCGCCAATGAACGCGTGCCGCCCGATCTTCGTGAACTGATGGATCGCGCAGAGTCCCGAAATCGTCGCGTGGTCTTCGATCGTGACGTGGCCCGCGAGCTGCGTGCCGTTCGAGATGATGACGTGGTCGCCGACGTGACAGTCGTGGGCAAGGTGCACGTAGGACATCAGGAAGCAGTGCCGGCCCACCGTCGTCTTGAAGGACTGCGACGTGCCCCGGTTGATCGTCGCATACTCGCGGATCGTCGTATCGTCGCCGACCTCGACGTGCGTGACTTCGCCCTTGAACTTGAGGTCCTGCGGCTTGCCCCCGAGGACGCTGCCGACGCCCACCGTCACGCGCTCCCCGAGACGGACATTCTCCTCGAGCGTGGCGCGCGCCTGCAGGACGCTGCCCGCGCCGACCGTGCAGCCCGGCCCCACGAGCGCCCACGGGCCGATCTCGACGTCGTCCGCGATCTCCGCGCCACGGTCCACGATCGCGGTCGAGTGGATGCGCGCGCTCATCGGTCGCGCACCATGGCGGCCATCTCCGCCTCGCACACGACCTCACCTTCCACCTTCGCGACCCCCGCCATCCGGCACACCTTCCCGCGCACCTGCTTCAGCTCGAGTTCGAAGCGCAGCTGGTCGCCCGGCCTCACGGGCTTCCGGAACTTCACGTTGTCGAGCGACATGAAGTACACGACCTTGCTTTCGGGGTCGTCCACCGTCCCCATGAGGAGCATGCCACCGACCTGCGCCATCGCCTCCACGATCAGCACGCCGGGCATGATCGGATGTCCGGGAAAGTGCCCCTGAAAGAACGGCTCGTTGATGGTGACGTTCTTGACTCCGACGATCCTCTCTCGTCCGATCTCCAGGATGCGGTCCACCAGCAGGAACGGATAGCGGTGGGGGAGAATCTTCATGATGTCGTCAATCTCGATCACCTTGGCCTCCCGGTGGCCGCGCGCGAGCAGTTCGCGCACGAGAGTCACGGTCCCGCGATGGCTTGGCCTGACCGCACTGATGCGGGCCTTCACGCGCTGACCGGCCAGGGCGAGATCGCCGATGACGTCGAGCGCCTTGTGGCGCACGAACTCGTCGGGCCAGCGCAGCGTCGTGCCCACTACGCCGCGGTCGTCGAGCACCACGGCGTTGTCGGTCGAGGCGCCCTGAATGAGTCCCTTGGCACGCAGCATCTCCACTTCATGCACAAAGCCGAAGGTCCGCGCGCCGGCAAGCTCGGTGGCGAACGTCTCCTCCGTCACGCGCCAGCGGCCTGACTGCGCGCCGACCACCGGGTGCGCGAAGTCGATGGAGACCTCGACCTCGAGCTGGTCGGCGGGATGGACGACGTAGACAGACTCGCCGTCCACGAGGCGCACGACCTGCTCGAGCCGGAGCTCCTCGGTCGTGCCTCCGTTCTCGGCGACCCCCGCGCCGCGCAGGGCGTCGAAGAACGGACGCGCGCTCCCGTCGAGAATCGGCGGCTCGGGGCCGTCCATCTCGATCACGATGTCGTCGAGGCCGGCGCCCACCACGGCCGCCAGCACGTGCTCCACCGTGTGGAGCGCCCCCTCCCCCTCGCCCAGCTGCGTACGACGCTCGGCGAGAATCGCGGTCTCGGCCGTCGCGGGCGTCTCGGGCCGGCCCGGCAGGTCGGTGCGCCGGAAGACGATGCCCGCCCCCGAACGCCCCGGCAGGAACGTGAGCCGGCAGGGTCGGCCCAGGTGCAGCCCGATTCCCGCCAGTGCCGCGCGCTCGCGGATCGTGCGGCGCGCGCTCATCCGGGCTCCCGCTCGAGCAACCGCTCGAGCCGCTTCATCAGCCCCGCGAGCTTGAAGAGCGCGGCACTGGCCCGAAGCGACTCGCGGTGCGGGCGTGCCGGATAGCCGGACCACTCCTCGCCGGCCGGCACGTCGCTGATCACGCCCGCCTGGGCGCCGAGACGCGCCCGCGCGCCGACGGTGAGGTGTCCCGCCACGCCGACCTGTCCCGCCAGGATCGCGCCGTCCTCGACGCGGCTGCTCCCGGCCACGCCGACCTGAGCGAGGATGAGGCACAGGCGGCCGACGCGCACGTTGTGCGCGAGGTGCACGAGATTGTCAATCTTCGTCCCGTCCCCGACGACCGTGTCGTCAATGCTCCCGCGATCAATGGCCGAGTTTGCGCCGATCTCCACGTCGTGACCGATGATGCACCGGCCGACGTGCGGAATCTTCTCGTGCTGGCCGTCGCGGTAGACGTAGCCGAAGCCGTCGCTCCCGAGGCGGACGCCGCTGTGCACGATCACGCGGTCGCCGAGCGACGTCCCGCTGTACAGGGTGACGTGCGGAAAAAGGCGTGTGTCCGCGCCGACCGACACCCCCTCGCCGACGACGACGTGCGCGCCGATCCACGCGCGATCACCGATCGTCGCCCCCTCGCCGATCACGGCGTAAGCCTCCACGCGCACCAGGCTTCCGAGCCGCGCGGACGGCGCGACCACGGCAGTCGGATCTACGCCCGCCTTCCGGATCGGCGCGAAGTAGAACCGCGGAATCAGCGCGAGGAGCGCGTCGTGCGGTTTCTCGACCACGACGCGCGCGGCACACGGGCCTTCGAGCGCGGCGAGGCCGGGCGTGAGCAGCACGACGCCGGCCGCCGACCGCTCGAAGAGCGGCGCGTACTTGGCGGTCGCGAGAAAGCTCAGGTCGCGCGACGTTGCGCGATCGAGCGGCGCGATGGCATCCACGGCCACGTCGCCGCGACCGACGAGCGCGCCGCCGACCGCAGCGGCGACTTCGGCCGCGGTCATGACCGGTGCAGCTCCGCCGGACATGCGGTGGGGGTCCGGGCGCGCGGCCGTCGGCTGGCGCCGCGCGCTAGGCGCCGGCGGAGTGTGGGAGCGCCGACATCGCGTCGGGCCGCTTCGTCGTGCTGTCGGGCTTCTTCGTCGTGCTGTCGGGCTTCTTCGTCGTGCTGTCGGGCTTCTTCGTCGTGCTGTCGGGCTTCTTCGTCGTGCTGTCGGGCTTCTTGGTGGTCGAGTCGGCCTTCTTGGCCGCGTCGGCGCCCTTCTTGGTCGTGTCGTCCATCTTCTTCGTCTGCGTCTCCGCGGCCGCCGCGCCCGGCGCGGGCGGATTCGTTCCCGGCGGCTTGACGCCCACCGGCGCCGAGAGCGGCGCGCCCGCTGGCCTGGCCGGCGCCGGCCTCGCGACCTCCACCCTCGCTTCCGAGACCACCGGCTTCGGCATCGTGCGCAGCTTCGCGATCGCGCGGTCCGAAAGGTCGAGGTTCTTGTCCACCGCGACGATCGCCGCGCCCTGCCCCACGTCGAAGAGCATCGTGTACCCACCTTCGACCCGCAGGTCCTCGAGCACGATCTTGATCTGGTCGAGGATCGGCTGCATCAGCTCGCCCTGCCGCTGCTGAAGCTTCGCCTGCAGTTCCTGGGTGCGCTGCCCGTACTCGTTGCGCCGCGCGTCAATGGCCTTCTCGCGCGCATCGCGCGCCGCCGTCGTGAGCGTTCCCTGCACCCGGTTGTAGTCGTCAACCATCTTCTGCAGCGCGTCCTCCATTTTCTTCACCGAGTCCTGCCCGACGGAGATCTCCTTCTGGAACTGCGCCTCGGCGTCCGGTCGCCCCGGCGCCTGCTCGAGGATCTTCTGCGTGTTCACGTACGCGAACTTCTGCGGCGCGGCTGGCACCTGGGCGCCGAGCGTCGGTGCCGCGCCGAAGGCAACGAGGAGCGCGGCGCCGAGCGCGCGCGGAGTAAAGGACATGGAGACTCCGGATTAGTTGAAGAACTGGCCGAGACGGAAGTGGATCTGCCACTTCGGATCCGGGCGGCCGTTGAAGTCAACGCGGTCGAGGCCGAGCGCCCAGTCGAGCCCGAGCGGCCCGAGCGGTGTGATGACCGAGACGCCGACGCCCGTCCCTCGAAAGAGCCGCGTCGGATTGAAATCCCTCGGGTGCTGCCAGAGGTTGCCGGCCTCGAAGAACGTGTTCACGTACAGCTGCTGGCTGAAGCGCACGCCGATCTCGGCCGTGGCGCTGAAGAAGGCGTTGCCGAAGGACCCGCGCACCGCCGCGTTGGTGCTCGTGTTCGGATTGTAGCCCAACGGGGTAATCGAGAACTCCGGGTAGCCGCGCAGCGGCTCGCCATACTGCACGCCGCCCATCGCGAACTCCTGCGACGAGAAGAACGGACCCGCGTTCCCCGCCACCATGCCGGCTCGCTGCGACAGGCCCGCGACGAGCTTGATCTGGGACGGGCTGCCGCGGCCCTCGCCGAACTTGTGCAGCGTCGCGAACGTGCGGAACTCCGTCGTGTACCGCTGGAACGAAGCCGACCCGCCGAGGGGACCGCCGTTGAACTGGGCGCCGACCGACTGGAGCGTCCCGTCACTCGGGAACGGCATCTCGATCCGCGTGTCGCGCGCGACGTCGAGCCCGAACGTCGAGCGAAAGCAGCCCGCGCAGTTGTCGGTCGTGACCGACCCGAGCAGTCCTTCCCCGCCGTAGCGGACCCTCTCGGCGCCGTAGGAGAGCGCCACGCGGGTCCACCGCGAATTGAGGAACGGAAGGCCGACGCGGAGCTGGCCGCCAACGCGCGTCACCTGCCCGAGGTCGGCGATCGTGTACCGGGACTGCGAACGATACGCCGTGACCGAGCCCGACACCTGCGACTGCCGGACGCTCGGATCCGTGTACGTGAGGCTGAAGTCGTTGATGTAACGGCCGTACTGCCAGTTGAGCGATCCGCGCTTGCACTTGCCCATCAGGTTGGGCTGGTCGAGCCCGATGAATCCGCCGAGGCCCGTGCCCTGCCCCATCGAGGCGCCGAAGTTGACGTTGCCCGTCCGCTTCTCCTTCACCTTGAAGATGATGTCCACATCCCCCTGCTCGTTGGCCTGCCGCGTCTCGGGCAGCGGCAGCGGGTCCTCGAAGAACCCGAGGTTCTTGATGCTCTGATAGCTCCGGATCAGGCGCTCCTGGCTGAAGACATCCCCCGGAATGAGCACGAGCTGGTCACGAATGCAGGTCTCCGACGTGTAGTCGTTCCCCGCGATCTCGACGCGGTTCACGATCGCGGGCGAGCCCTCCTGCACGTCCCAGCGCAGGTTCACGCGCGCGCCCGAGTCGGACTGCTGGCGGTCTTCGACGGGCCGGACCTGCGCGTAGATGTACCCGAGGTTCGCCATCGCCTCGCGGTACTTCCGCGTGGCGTCCTCCCAACGGGTCTGGTCGAAGACGTTGGTCGCCACCGGCCGGCGGCGCACGAACCCGGCGATCCGCTGCGGCAGCGACGGCGACTGATTCGCGAACGGATAGAGGCGGTTGACGTCCTCCGAGGAGAAGCGCTTGTTGCCGGACACCTCGAACGACCCGACGCGATACTGCGGCCCCTCGCGCACCTGGAGGTCCACGAGCGCCTTGCCGCGTTCCCGGTCCACGCGCAGCGTGTCCTTCACGACCTGGAAGTCGATGTAGCCCCGCGCGAAGTAGAGCGTCGGAAGCTTCTCGCCCAGGTCCTGCGCGTACTTCTCCGGATCGTACTCACCGCGCTGCCACCAGAAGAAGCCCTCCGGCTTCGTCTGCATCGTGCCGACGATTGCCTTGGCGGAGAGTGCGTCGTTTCCCTGCACCCGGATTCCCGAGATCGCGAGCCGGTGCCCCTCGTCCACGCGGAACAGGATGGACGCGCGGCCGCCGCTGTCGGCGAGGGTCGTCTCGGGCCGGATGCGCGCGAGATACCCCGCCGCCTGGTACAGTGAGTCAATCCGCTGGACCGCGCGCGCGACCTGCGCCGGATCCACCGGGCGCGCGATCAGCAGGTCCACCCGGTCGCGCACCGAGTTGCGCGAGACCGCCGAGGTCCCCGCGACGTCCACGGACTCCAGCATCGGGCGCTCGACGACCTTGATGACGAAGATCGCAAGGGGCGGCGTGCTGTCGGTCACCACGCAGGCCACGTCCACCCAGTCGAACTGGCCGCTCTGGAAGACAGTCTTGATGGCGCGCTGCACCGTCGGGAAGTTGAGCGGCACGCCGGCCGCGATCGCGGCGTCCGCGAGGATCGTCTGCGACGCGACGCGCTTGTTGCCGGACACGGCAACCGAGTCCGGCGTCATGCATCGCTGGAAGGGATCCTGGGCGACGAGCGAGGGTCCCGCCGGCGCCACAAGAAGCGCGACGAGTGCGAGTTTCCGCATAGCTTGACAATATAACACGAGACGGGGCCGGAGGGTTGTAACCCCTTCCGGCCCCGTGAGTTCCGTCGCGACGGGCGATCAGGTCTTCGGCGTACTCGCGGGCACCCGGAACTCGAGCTTCTCGCCGTCGGCGGACACGTCCACCTCGATCTCGTCGCCCTTGGCGAACTCCGCGAGGAGGATCTTCTCCGAGAGCGGATCCTCGATCCACTTCTGAATCGCGCGCTTGAGCGGTCGCGCGCCGAAGCTCTCGTCGAACCCGTGCCGCACGAGGAAATCCACGCCGGCGTCCGTCAGCTTGAGCGTCAGCTCCTCGTCGCCAAGCCGCTTCTGCACGTCACGGAGGAGGATCGAGACGATCTGCGCGATGTGCTCGCGCGTGAGCGGGTGAAACACGATCACGTCGTCGAGCCGGTTGAGAAACTCGGGATTGAAGGTGCGGTTCAGCTCTTCCTTCACCTTCTCGGCCATTCGCTCGAACGACGTCTTCGAGTCCTGTGCGCCGAAGCCCAGCGCGCGGTTCTTCGTGATGTCCCTGGCCCCGACGTTCGACGTCATGATGACGACCGTGTTCTTGAAGTCGATCACGCGCCCGTAGTTGTCGGTGAGGTGCCCCTCGTCGAGGACCTGCAGCAGGATGTTGAAGACGTCGGGATGCGCCTTCTCGATCTCGTCGAGCAGCACGACGCTGTAGGGCTTGCGGCGCACGGCCTTGGTGAGCGTGCCAGAGTCCTCGTAGCCGACGTAGCCCGGGGGCGCCCCGATGAGGCGGGAGACGGAGAACTTCTCCATGTACTCGCTCATGTCCACGCGGATCAGCGCCTGCGCGTCGGCGAACAGGAACTTCGCGAGGGCCCGCGCGAGCTCCGTCTTGCCGACGCCTGTCGGGCCGCAGAAGACGAAGGAGCCGATCGGCCGCTTGGGGTCCTTGAGCCCGGCGCGGCTGCGGCGGATGGAGCGGGCGATCGCCTGGATCGCGTCGTGCTGCGCGACCACCTGAAGGTGCATCTCCTCTTCCATGCGGAGGAGTCGCGCGGTCTCGGCTTCCTGCAGGCGCGTCACGGGAATGCCGGTCCAGCGGCTCACGATGAAGGCGATCTCCTCCTCGCCGAGGACGGGGCGGAACGACTGCCGCCGCTGCTCCCACTCCTCCTGCCGCGTGCGAATCTCGCCCTGCAGCTCGCGCTCGGTGTCGCGCAGCGCGGCGGCGCGTTCGAAGTTCTGGTCGCGCACCGCGGCGTCCTTCTCCGCGTTCACGCCCTCGAGCTTGGCCTTCAGCGCCGCGACTTCCGGCGGCGGCACCTGCGCGGCGAGCCGCGCGCGCGCGCCGGCCTCGTCAATGACGTCAATGGCCTTGTCGGGAAGAAACCGGTCGGTGATGTAGCGCTCGCTGAGCTTCGCCGCGAGGACGAGCGTGTCGTCGGGGATCGTGACGCGGTGGTGGTCCTCGTACCGCTTCCGCAGCCCGTGGAGAATCTCGACCGTCTCGTCCATCGTCGGCGGCTCCACGACGACCGTCTGGAACCGGCGCTCGAGCGCGCCGTCCTTCTCGATGTACTTGCGGTACTCGTTGAGGGTGGACGCGCCGACGCACTGGAGCTCGCCGCGGGCCAGCGCGGGCTTCAGCATGTTGCTCGCGTCAATCGCGCCCTCGGCCGCCCCGGCGCCCACCAGCGTGTGCAACTCGTCAATGAAGAGGATGATGTTCTTGTTCTGCGCGATCTCGTTCATCACGGCCTTGAGCCGCTCTTCGAACTGGCCGCGGTACTTCGTCCCCGCGATCACGGCGGCCATGTCGAGCGAGAGCACGCGGTTGTCCCGGAGCGAGTCCGGGCACTCGCCGTTGGCGATCAGTTGCGCGAGCCCCTCGACGATCGCCGTCTTCCCGACGCCCGGCTCGCCAATGAGCACGGGGTTGTTCTTCTTGCGGCGGGTCAGCACCTCCATCACGCGCTCGATCTCCTTCGCGCGGCCGATGGTGGGGTCGAGCTGGCCTTCTCCGGCGAGCTGCGTGAGGTCGCGGCAGAAGTGGTCCAGCGCCGGGGTCTTGGACTTCTTCTCGCCGCCCTTCGAGGGCGTCTGTTGCGGCGACGGCGCCGCGCCCGCGGCGGCCGGCGTGCCGCCCTGCGGCATCTCGGTGCCGAGGAGGCGGAGCGTCTCGGCCCGCGCCGCGTCGAGGTTCACACCGGCGTCGGTGAGCACCTGCGCGGCGATCCCCTTCTCCTCGCGGAGCAGTCCGAGCAGGAGATGCTCGGTGCCGACGTAGCTGTGGCTCAGTTCGCGCGCCTCGCCCATGGCGAGCTCGAGCACCTTCTTCGCCCGTGACGTGTAGGGGAGATCGGGGCCGGTGGCCTGCGCGGCCTTCCCCTTCTTGACCGTCTCCTCGATCTTCTGCTGGATCTCGTCGAGGTCCACGTTCAGGTTCTGCAGGACGGCGGCGGCGACGCCCTCACCCTCGCGAATCAACCCGAGCAGAATGTGCTCGGTCCCCACGTACTCGTGGTGGAGGCGCGCCGCTTCCTCGCGCGCCATCGCGAGGACCTTCCGGACCCGCTCCGTGAAGTTGTAGCCGTTCATCCTCTCCCCTGTCCAAGAGGACCCGCCGTCCCGCCGCCTACCCGGCTGGCCCCGCCTCGTTCGCGAGGACCTGCCGCACGTGCCGTGCCCGGGCCAGGTTCGCCTCGCTTTCCGTCAGCGACCGCCCCGCCTCGAGCGAGAGGTGCGCCGACTGACTGAAGATCAGGAGCTTGTTGAGAGTATATACACTCAGGCCCACCATAAGCTGCAGGCCCACGGCCAACCGCACACCACTCAGCAGGTTCATGGCCTCGTCGGACGGCAGGCTGCGGGCGTGCCGCAGCGTGCCGTAGGCGCGCCAGAGCTTGTCCTCGATAATATAACCGGCGTCCCGCAGCAGGACACGACGGGCCTCCTCCTCCTGCTCGATCACCCGCTTGACGACGCGGGACAGGTGCTCGGCCAACTCCTCTTCCGTCCGCCCCAGCGTCGTCTGGTTCGAGATCTGGAAGAAGTTCCCGATCACCTCGCTCCCCTCGCCGTAGAGCCCGCGGTAGGTGAGTCCCATCTGCTGCAACCCCTGCAGCACCTTGCCGATCTCGCGCGTGAGCACCAGGCCCGGGAGGTGGATGAGCACCGACGCGCGCATTCCCGTGCCCGTGTTGGTCGGACACGAGGTCAGGAACCCGAACTCCGGGTGAAACGCGTACGGCACCTCGCCGCCCAACTCCCGATCGAGGCGCGACGCCGCCTGGAACGCGCCGCCGACGTCGAAGCCGGACCGGAAGACCTGCAGCCGGAGGTGATCCTCCTCGTTCACCATCACGCCGGCGTCCTCGGAGACGAGCACCGCGGCGCCGCTCTTGGTCTCGGCTGCGCCCTCGAGGCCGGCCAGCTCCTTGCTCACGAGGTGCCGCTCGTGCAGCAGCGCGCGCTCGGTGGGCGTGAGTTCGTCGAGCCGCAGCACGACGGACCGCGCCAGACTCGGCACGCGCGGCAGCGCCTCGCGCACCTGCGCGAGGATGCGCAGCCGCTCGCCGTCCCGGGCACGCGCGGTGAACGCGTAGCCGGCGACGTTTCGCGCGAGACGGATGCGCGACGACAGCACGATGTCCGCGTGCTCGCCGCTCGCCGCGAGCCACGGGACGCCGCCGTCGGGCAGGAGCGACAGATCGAGCGTCATGCGCAAGTCACTCGAGCGTCCGGATCTGGTCGCGCAGCGCCGCGGCGGCCTCGAACTCCTCGCCCTGGATCGCCTGCTGCAGGCGCGTGCGCAGCTCGCTCAGCGTGGCGCCGCGCTCGAGCGACTCGGGATCCGGCACGTCGTACCGGCGCCCCACGTGCTTCGCGCTTCCGTGCACGCGCCGCAGCAGATCGCGCAGGCTCTGCTCGAAGGCGCCGTAGCAGTGGGGGCAACCGAGGCGGCCGCTCGCCCGGAAGTCGCGCAGCGAGGTGCCGCAATACGCGCAACGCGCGGCGTCGCCGGGCAGCTGCAGCGCCTGTTGCTGCACCGCCTGGAGGAAATCGCCGAGCGGGTGCTTCGGCGCCGACACCGTGGTCTCGATGCCGCGCTCGGCCGCGCACTTCTCGCACAGATGGACCTGCGTGACCGCGTTGTTCTGAATCTGCGTGAGATTCAGCACGGCATCGCGTTCACGACACTGGTCGCAGAGCATCAGACGGCACCCTCGCTGACCGAATTATCGCGCAGGGACCCGTCTTCGAGAAGTAGGACACGGCCCGCGCGCGCGGCCAGCGACCGGTTGTGCGTGACCACCACCAGCGCCAGCGCCAGTTCCCGCCCCAGCTCGGCGAAGAGGTCGTGGAGCGCCTCGGCGCTGTGGTGGTCGAGATTCCCGGACGGCTCGTCGGCGAGGATCAGGGGCGGTTCCATCGCGAGCGCACGCGCGACGGCCGTCCGCTGCTGCTCGCCCCCGGACAGCTCCGCCGGCCGGTGGTGGAGGCGTGCCGACAGCCCCACGCGTTCGAGCAACCATTCCGCGCGCCGCCGCGCCGCCGCGCCGGTCTGCCCCGCGATTCGCAGCGGCATCATCACGTTCTCCAGCGCGGAAAACTCCTTCAGCAGGTGATGGAACTGGAAGACGAACCCCACGCTCCGGTTCCGGAGCGCGGCGAGCTGGTCGTCGGCGAGGGCCGAGACGCGCTGGCCGGCGAGCCGCACCTCGCCGCTCGTCGCGGGCTCGAGCGCCCCGAGCACGTGGAGGAGCGTGCTCTTCCCGGCTCCGCTGGCGCCGATGATCGCGACCATCTCCCCGCGGCCGACGGCGAGGTCCACCCCTTCGAGCACGCGCACTTCGCCGCCGTCACCCCCGTGAAAGACCTTCACGACCGCGCGGGCCTCGACCACGGCCCCGGCCACCGATGCCTCACCGCCGGGCCACGCGCTCATTCGCTCCGGATCGCCTCGATCGGGTAGAGGCGCGCGGCCTGCGTCGCCGGGTGCAGCGTCGCGAGCGTCGCGATCGCGACCCCGAGCAGCACGATGAGCCCGATGTCGAACGGCTGCATGCGCACCGGCAAGTGGTCAATGAAGTAGATCTGCGGGTCGAGCGTGATCAGCCGGTAGCGGTCGATCGCGCGACCGGTCGTGACCCCGAGGCCAAGCCCGAGCACGGTGCCGACGACGCCGATCACCACGCCCTGCGCGAGAAAGACGCGGCGCACGGCCGTCGAGGGGAGCCCCATCGCCTTGAGGATCCCGATCTCGCGGGTCTTGTCGCGCACCACCATCGTGAGCGTGCTCACGATGTTGAATGCCGCGACGATGACGATGAGGCTCAGGATGACGCCCATCCCCAGCTTCTCGAGCGTGAGCGCCTTGAAGAGCGAGCTGTTCTGTTGCCGCCAGTCCACCGTGTGGTACGGAAAGCCGAGCGAATCGGCGAGCGCCACCGCCACTGCCGGCGCCTCCTCCCGGCTCGGCGTGCGCACTTCGATCCCCGTGACGGCGGAGTCGAGGCCCGCCAGCTCCCGGGCGGCGTCGAAATCCACGAAGACGTACTGGTTGTCGTACTCGTACATCCCGGTCTCGAAGACGCCGGTCACCTCGAGCTCGAGCGTAACGATGCGCGGGAGGAGACCGCCGGTGACCGCGTTCGGCCGTGTGCTGGCGGGCGCGAAGAGCGTGAGCTTCGTGCCGGGGAACGCGTTCATCCGCTCGGCCAGCAGCTTGCCGGGCACGGCGCCGCGCCGGCGGCCGTCCGGCGTGGCGAAGCGGAAATCGCCGATCGTGGCGTGCTCGCGGATCGAGGTCACCGGACGCCCCGGCGTTCCCGCCGGCTCGATGCCGGCGATGGACACCGGCTCCACATAGTCGGCTCCGGCCCGCATCAGCGCCTGGCTCAGCACGAAGGGGGCCGCCGCGACGACGCCCGGCTGGCGCCGCACCTTCGCCAGCACGCCACGCCACTCGCTGATGCGCAGATCCTCACCATAGGTCAGCACCCGGATGTCCGGACTGCCGACGAGGATCTTCTCGCGCAGATCGTGCTGCAGCCCGTTCATCACGCCGATGATGACGATCAGCGCGCTCACGCCCACGACGATCCCGCCGATCGCGATGACGCTGATGAACGAGAGGAGCCGCGAGCCGCGCCGGCTGCGGAGATAGCGCCACGCGATCGCGAGTTCGAGGCGGCTGATCACGAGGACTCGGGGCGCATCGTCGGGAAGAGGATGGCGTCGCGGATGTGGGCGGTGCCCGTGAGGTACATGAACAGGCGGTCGAGGCCGATCCCGACGCCGCCCATCGGCGGCATGCCGTACTCCATCGCGCGCAGGTAGTCCTCGTCCACGCCGACGGCCTCCTCGTCGCCGGCGGCCTTCAGGCGCGCTTGCGCCTCGAACCGGCGCCGCTGGTCGAGCGGATCGTTCAGCTCCGAGAACGCGTTGGCGAGTTCCTTCCCCTGCGCAAACAGCTCGAAGCGCTCGGCGAGCACGGGGTTCCCCCGCCTGGGCTTCGCGAGCGGTGAGAGCTCGAGGGGATAGTCCACCACGAAGGTCGGCCGCGTGAGCCTGGCTTCGACGTGCGCCTGGAAGAGTTCGTCGAGAAGCTTGGGACGCGAGAGCGTGTCGGCCTTGAGCATGCGCGCGCGCTGGGCGGCCTCGCGGAGCGCGGCGTCGTCGAGCGCGAGCACGTCCGGCACGCCCAGCGCCGCGCTCAGCGCCGGCACCCACTCGACGCGGGGAAACGGCCCGGCCGTCACGGCGGGGTCGCGCGCCGGCGCCGTCGCGGCGACCGCGGTGCCGTCGAGCGAGCGCCGGATCGCGGCCGCGGCGGCGATGAGCAGTGCCTCGACCACCCCCATCATCTCGACGTAGTCCGCATAGGCCTGGTAGAACTCCAGCATCGTGAACTCGGGGTTGTGCGCGCGGTCGGTTCCCTCGTTCCGGAAGTCATGCCCGATCTCGTACACGCGGTCGAAGCCGCCGACCACCAGCCGCTTGAGATACAGCTCGTCGGCGATGCGCAGGTAGAGCGGCATCTCGAGCGCGTGGTGGTGCGTCACGAAGGGCTTCGCCAGCGCGCCGCCGTAGAGCGGCTGCAGGATCGGCGTCTCCACCTCAAGGTACCCCCGGCCATCGAGGAAGGCGCGGATCGCGGTGACCATCCGCGAGCGCGCGGTGAAGAGCGCGCGCACCTCCGGATGCACGGCGAGGTCCACATAGCGCTGGCGCGAGCGTTGCTCGCCGTCGGCGAACGCGGAGTGGCGCACGACCCTTCCCTCGACGACTTCCTCCTTGCCGAACGGGAGCGGCCGGAGTGACTTGGCCAGCATCTCGATTCCTTCGACGCGCACGGTGGGCTCCCCCGTGCGGGTGCGGAAGAGTGGACCCGCGACGCCGACGATGTCACCCAGGTCGAAGCCGTCGAGCAGTGCGTACCGCTCGGCGCCCAGCGTATCGCCCTTGAAGTAGAGCTGGATGCGCCCGCTCGCGTCCGCGAGGTGCGCGAACGTCGTCTTCCCGTGCGCACGCCAGGCGACGAGCCGGCCCGCGAGCCGCACGCGAGGTCCCTCGTCCCCCGCACCGAGCAGCGCTGCGGCCTCCCCCGCGGCGTGCGAGCGCTCGAACGCGTACGCGAAGGCCGTCACGCCCCGACTCACGAGCGCATCGAGCTTCTCGCGGCGCGCCTTCATGACGAAGTTGAGGTCGTCGCGTTCCGGTGCGCTCACGCCTATCGTCCCGCAGGGACGGCGCCCTGCTGCATGAGGAATGCCTCGATGAACGGGTCAATCGCGCCGTCCATCACCTTCTGCACGTCGGTGACCTTCAACTCCGTGCGGTGGTCGTTGACCATCGTGTACGGCTGGAAGACGTAGCTCCGGATCTGGCTGCCGAAAGTGACGTCGGCCTTCGTCGCGTCGAGCTTCGCCTTCGCCGCGGCCTGCTTGTCGGCCTCCAGCTGGTAGAGCCGGTTCTTGAGCTGCTTCATCGCGGTCGCCTTGTTCTTGAACTGGCTCCGCTCCTGCTGGCTCGACACGACGATGCCGCTGGGAAGGTGCGTGAGGCGCACGGCGGAACTCGTCTTGTTGACGTGCTGGCCGCCCGCGCCCGATGCGCGGAAGACGTCCATCCGGATGTCCTCCTCGCGAATCTCGATGTTGATCTCCTGGTCCACGACGGGATAGACGAAGATGGACGCGAAGCTCGTGTGCCGCCGCGCCTGCGAGTCGAAGGGCGAGATGCGCACGAGCCGGTGCACACCCGCTTCGGCGCGCAGGAAGCCGTAGGCGTACTGCCCCTTGATCTCGAGCACGGCGCCCTTGATGCCCGCTTCCTCACCGTCGCTCTGGTCGAGGATCTCGACCGAGAAGCCCTTCCGCTCCGCCCACCGCGTGTACAACCGCATGAGCATCTGCGCCCAATCCTGCGCCTCCGTGCCGCCGGCGCCCGCGGCGATCTCCACCTGCGCGTCGCGGAAATCGTCCGGGCCCTGGAGGAGCGAGCGGAGCTTGAACGCGTCGATCTCGCCGCGCAGCGCCGCCGTCTCGCCATCCACCTCGGCCGCCATGTCGCGATCTGGATCGCCCGCGAGGAGGGCGTCCATCTCCAGCGCGTTCTGCACGCGGCCCCGGAGTTTGTCGAACGGCTCGATCCACGCCCGCAGCGCCTTGACCTGCTGCACCACCTGCTGGGCGCGCTCCTGGTTGCTCCAGAAGGCGCCGCCGGCCATGTCGTGCTCGAGCGCGCTCAGCGCCGCGCGCTTCCCGTCGAGGTCAAAGGAACCTCCGGATCTCCGCGAGGCGGTTCTCGTCTTGCTTCAGCGACTTCGCGCGTTCGGTCTCGGCCATGGAGGGAGGAGGTAGAGGACGAGCCGTCCCCCGCAGTCGGGGAACGGCCCGTGCGCACCGCGGAAAGATAAGGGGGGCGTCGGGGAGCGTTCTAGTGCGGCGCGCGCGTCAGAAGAGCTTCTTTCCTCCGGCCAGCACGTCGTTCAGCGCGTCCTGGAAGTGCGTCGTCCCGTCGGCGAACTCCTTCCCGACCTGCTCCACGTACTCCTCGTAGCTCTTCTTGATCTCCTCGCGGAAGAGTTGCTTGAGCGTGTTGTTCCTGAGCCCCTCTTCACGCTTCTGCGGGAGATACGCCACCATATCCGAGACCAGCGCCCGGGCGAGCCGCTTGGCCTTCACGTTCGGATCGCTGGCGAGGAACGGGTTGATCGGCGTTTTCCGCCCGACCCCGGGCGCCGCTCCCGCGGCTGCGGCGGCGGGGGCAGGGGCGGGTGCGGCGGCTGCGGCTGCGCGGGCGGCGGGGGCGGCGGGGGCGGCGGGGGCGGCGGGGGCCGCGGGGGCCGCGGGGGCGGCAACCGAGGGGACCGATGGAGCGATCGCCGCCGGGCGAACGACCGGAGTCGGGGGCGGCGCCGGCCGCGGCGCGGCGAACGGCGCCGCCATGCGCGGCTGCGTGGTCCGCGGGGCCGCCGCAGGGGCGGGAGCCGCTGCGGGAGGCGCTGCAGACGCCGCGGGAGGCGACAGGGGCGCCGCGGGGGCGGCGCCTGCCGAGGGGGCGGGACGCGCCGCCGGCGCCGACGGAGGACGCACGGGCGGCGGAGGAGGTGGTGCGGCGAACGTCGGCCGCGTCGGAGGACTGAACGGCGCGCGGGGAGGCGTCGACGGCGTGGCGGGCGCAGGCGCCGCGGAACGCGGCGGCGAGGCGGCCACGCCGGGGAACGGCCGCGGGGTGCTCGGGGAGCCGGTCGCCGGCATCGGCGGCGGCATGGGCGGCACTCCGGGGCGCGGGATCGCGGTAATCGGCGGCGGCGACGGCGGCGTGAAGATCGGCGTGGCCCGCCGCGGCGCCGCCGCCGGCGTCAGGGCCGGGGTCAGGACCGGCGTCGCGGGCGCGGCGCGTACGGCCAGCGCCTCCTCGACAATCGGAGGGGCAGCGGCCGCCTCGGGACCGAAGAGTGCAGCCGCTACATCGCCTTCGACCGGCACAACCGGCGAGGTCGGGCCGCGAGCCGCAGTCACCATTCCCGCCGGCGTCACGCCGGCGACAGCTCCCGCCACCGCAAGGTCTGGTGCCGGCACGGGGATGACGCCACCGCACACCGAGCAGCGTGCCCGCACGCCCCCCAAGGGAACCTTGGCGGGGTCCACGCGGAACACCGACCGACAATCAGGGCACGTGACGTTCACTTCTCCTCCGCAACGCTCGCCTCGTCCGGAACGGACGGCGCCGAGTCCTCTCCCGCCGTGTCGCCGCGACGGTCAATCGTGTAGACGGACCCGGGCAACGTCTTCGCGTAGCTCTTCATTTCGGTCGCCAGCTCGCTGATCTGCGCCGCGTGCGTGAACTTCCGGCGCTCGTTCGTCACGACGCCGATCGAGACCGTCATCAGCGGGACCTTGTGCAGCTGGCCGCGCCGGTCCTTCCCGAAATAATAACCCGCGCGCCGATCCTGTTCCGAGTACTGGTACGGAATCAGCGTGTCGAAGGTCGCGACGATCTCCCCGCAGGCCTCCTGAAGCTGCTCGACGGGCATGATGAAGAGGAAGTCATCCCCGCCGATGTGGCCCACGAACCCCTCCTCCGTGCAGACCCCCTTCACCACGTCGTGCAGGATCTTCGAGAGGATGCGGATCACGCGGTCGCCGTCGTAGTAGCTGTAGCGGTCGTTGTATTCCTTGAAGTGGTCGAGGTCGGCGTAGCACACCGCGAAGACGAGCCCCAGCTCCAGGCGGCGCGTGATCTCGGCCTCGATGTCTATGGCGCCCGGGAGCCGCGTGGAGGGGTGCACGTAGGTGTCGCGGTCGGAACGGCGGAGCAGCGCGTCGAGGCGGAGGGGCACGTCCATCGGGTTGATCCCGTCTCGCAGGACCTCGTCGGCACCCGCGTCAAAGGCGGCGGCGAACGCGATGTCCTCGCTGCGCGTGCAGACGCACACGGGGACGATCCCGGTGAACGAGTCGGCCTTCAGGCGCTGGCACCCCTTGAAGGCCGCCACGGGATGCGTGCGCGCGTCGATGAGCACGAGGCGCGGCCGGCTCCGAAGCGTGGCGGCCATCAAGTCGTCGGGCGAAGCGACCGCAGTGACGGGCAGCCGGCGGGCCTCGAGCCAACCGCGCACGAGGTCGGGGAGTGGCTGGCCGTCAGGTGCGAAGATGAAAGCGGTCGTTTGGGACACTCGCTCCGCGGGTAGGTGTGCAACTGGGCAAGATACGGCCACCCTGGAATGGTGTCAAAGGAATGTACGGCAGGGACTTGCGGTTGTTGGTCATCGAGCAGGGGACCGGCCGAACGGTGCCCACGGGAGGGTGGCGACCAAAGACCCCGAGGCGCCCCCGCTCGAGTCACGGCCTCGCAGGCGAAGCGTCACGAACGCGTCTACCGTCGAGAGCAGGTGATTCGCGGCAAGGAGCGCCAGCTGGGTCCGGGCGGCGCGGGCCGCCTCGTTCTTGTGACGGATCGAGGTTCGGAAGAGGTCCTGCTCGAGCTGGGCGTTGCGCCACGACCATCGGAAGTCGGCGGGATAGGCCCGCGCAATGTAGAAGTTGTACGCGCTGATGTACGCCTCGGAGTCGCGGGGAGGTTCCGAGCGGGGATCACGCCAGTACGTCTGGCGGGCGAGCAGCCACATCGCGCCGTTGAAGGTCGTCTCATCCACCTCCGGCACAACGACGCTCCCGGGGACCCGGCTGAAGACGCCGCTCTCGACGTAGTGCTCCATCGCCTCATAGTACGCCCACGATCCCGCGGGCCGGCTCCCTGGAAAGAACGCACGCGCGACATCGCGCGCGAGCGAGCGCGAGCGATTCCCCTCACGCGTGGCCTCCGCGTCCTCGTTGAAGTAGCTGAATAGCGCGAACGCCTCGGCCGCAAGGTAGGCGACGAAGCGGTCCTGCCTGAGAAGCGCCTGTCCGGTGCCGGGCAGCAGTGCCGACGCAAGCGGTACCCACCACGACGAGTCCCCTCGCGCGCGGGTGCCCGCGCGTGCGCCCACGACGCCGTGAAGATCGCCGGCTGGACTCACGCGAGCGTGTCCGACCGGCACGCGCGGGCCCGCCGGGAGCGAGGTCACGCGCTGCCCGAGCGTCGCGCCGGGCGTGGCGGCGCCGCAGGCGGTCAGGAGGAGGAGGCGAGCGATGCGCATCAGAACCGGAATCGCAGCGTGACGTGTGTCGGCGGAGTGCCCAGGTCGGCGGAGAAGCCGCCGAATACCCGCGCGAGATCCATCGAAACGCCGCCGCGCTGCACGCCGAGCCCGACAGCGGCACCCGCGAGGTCGCCGCTCCCGGTCGCGTAGCCGGCGCGCAGAAAGAGCTGCTCCCGGTAGGCGAACTCGCCGCCGCCGCGCACGGACGGATTGTCGAACGCCGGGCGGTCCACCAACTCGGCGCTCACGTGCAGCGCTCCGCCCGTCACGACACGATCCACGGACGGTACCACGTAGCGCGCGCCGACGTGCACGCGCACCGGGAGTGCATCGGCCTGCTCCTCGTCGTTCACCTGGAAGCGGAAGCCCACGCTCCGCAGCGCGACTCCGACCGTGAGCCGGCGTGCCCGGTCGGTCACCGCCTGCACGCCGAAGTCGAACGCGCTCGAGGACGCCGAGTACGACGCGACGCCACTGCAGTCGCCGCTGCAGGCTACGCGGTCCTGGAGGAACTTGTACGTCACACCGGCGCGCACGCGCGGCCCCAAGGTGGCCGCGTAGGTCGCCGCCAGGACGAGTGAGCTCGGATTCGACTGCCCGATAGTCGTCCCGTTGGGATCGGTGTTCTCCTGGCGGCCGTAGTCGAGGTAGAACAGCGCACCCGAGAGAACACCGGCTGCGCCCGCGGGCACCACCAGCTCGAGCGCCGTGCCGCCCGCGACGAGCGTCTGCGAGTGGTTGATCCCCACTTCCTTCCTGTCGAGCCGCGCCAGCGACGCGGGGTTCCACCAGACGCCCTCGCTTCCCGGTTCCGCCGCGACGACCGCCTGCCCGAGGCCGACCGCGCGGGCGCCGATCGGCACGAGGAGGAAGAGCGCTCCCTCCCTCGAGAGCCCGCCTTGACTCCGCGCGACACCCGGAAAACCGCAGAGCGCCGCGAGCGCCGCGAGCGCCGTCAGCGCCGTCAGCGTGGGGCGCGCGGGGCGCGCGGGGCGAGGCGAGCGCGTGAGCACCGCCCTGCGGCGGCTTCGTCGCGCGTCAGAGCGGCGTCGCCTCATCCACGAGCATTACGGGGATGTCATCGCGCACGGGGTAGCGCAGGCGGCATGCCAGACAGTCGAGCGCACCGTCCTGCTCCCGGTACTCAAGCGGGCCCTTGCACTTGGGACAAACGAGGATCGCGAGCAGCTGGGGGGCGAGCGTCATCCGGGGGACTCCTCTTGAAATCCCGTCTCGTCGCGTTCACGGTGCCCGAAACTCGAATGTACACCCGCGAGCGCGTCTCATCGAGCGCGTCTCATCGAGTGAAGACGATTCAGGAGGGGGAGCCGTCAGACGTCGGCGGCCCGAAACGCGAAACCCCAGCCGCGAACGACTGGGGTTTCGAATGAGATGCCGGCGACGGCCTACTCTCCCGCGATCTCTCGATCGGAGTACCATCGGCGCTGTAGGGCTTAACGATCGTGTTCGGAATGGGAACGAGTGTGGCCCCTACGCTCTGGTCGCCAGCGATGCGTGAAACCAGGGACAACTGACAGCGGAGGTGGGGTAGTGTTCACCTGTTCACGAATCCCAATAGATCGTGCGAAGCTCTGCGACGATGAGTTGCCTCCCCCTCACGAGAGAGGGAAAGCGGTCAAGCCGCACGGGCGATTAGGACCGCTGCGCTTGAAGGCAATTACTCGCCTTCCACGGGCGGCCTATCGACGTGGTGGTCTCCCACGGCCCTTCAGGGAGCTCGAAGCTCCAGGGAGAATTCATCTTGGGGACGGCTTCCCACTTAGATGCTTTCAGCGGTTATCCGTACCAGCCATCGCTACCCGGCGTTGCACCTGGCGGTGCAGCCGGGACACGAGCGGGCTGTCCGACTCGGTCCTCTCGTACTAGAGTCCGCGCCCCTCAATTCTCCAACGCCCACAGCGGATACAGACCGAACTGTCTCACGACGTTCTGAACCCAGCTCATGTACCACTTTAACCGGCGAACAGCCGGACCCTTGGGACCTTCTCCAGCCCCAGGATGTGATAAGCCGACATCGAGGTGCCAAACCGCGCCGTCGATGTGAACTCTCGGGCGCGATAAGCCTGTTATCCCCAGCGTACCTTTTATCCGTTGCGCGATAGCCGATCCACACCGGGCTACCGGATCACTACGGCCCACTTTCGTGGCGGTTCGAGCCGTCGCTCTCACCGTCAGGCTCCCTTGTGCCGTTACACTCTAAAGCGCGAGTACCGACCGCGCTGAGGGAACCATGCGCGCGCCTCCGTTACTCTTTCGGAGGCGACCGCCCCAGTCAAACTGCCCACCTGCCACGGTCCCAGCCGAGGTTTTCTCGAACGTGGTGAGGACGTTACACGAGCCAGGGTGGTATTTCACTGGTGCCTCCGCCCGGGCTAGCGCCCAGGCCTCATCGGCTCCCACCTATGCTACACAGTCACGTGCGACGTCCAATGGCAAGCTACAGTAAAGGTGCATGGGGTCTTTTTGTCCTGCTGCGGGGACTCGGAATCCTCACCGAGACTGCAATTTCGCCGAGCACCGGGTCGAGACAGTGCCCAAGTCGTTACGCCATTCGTGCAGGTCGGAACTTACCCGACAAGGAATTTCGCTACCTTAGGACCGTTATAGTTACGGCCGCCGTTTACCGGGGCTTCGGCTCAAAGCGTCGCCCGGGTTACCCCAGGCTAACCTCTCCCCTTAACCTTCCGGCACCGGGCAGGCGTCAGTGTGTATACGGCGCCTTGTGCGGCTTGGCACACACCTGTGTTTTTGCTAAACAGTCGCTTGGGCCGATTCACTGCGACCAGAGAACGCTTCGGTGTACCCTACACGCGCTCTGGCATCCCTTCTTCCGAAGTTACGGGATCATTATGCCGAGTTCCTTGACCCGGTTTCACTCGTTCACCTGAGGCTACTCGCCTAGCCCACCTGTGTCGGTTTACGGTACGGACGTCTGCAGCATTCCCGAACAGAGCTTTTCTTGCCTGCGGACTCCACGCAACTCGAGGTTGGGTTGCCCCGTCCTCTCGTACTCCCGTCTCGGAGTTTTAAGGCTCCTACACGGTTGAACGGTCATCCACAAGACCGCTTGCGCTTCGTTTCAGGGTCCCTCTGTCGTTGATAACACGCTGCAGGCGGGGCCGGAATTTTGACCGGCCATCCATCGGCTACGCCTCTGGGGCCTCGCCTTAGGGTCCGCCTCACCCTGCGCTGATTGCCATGGCGCAGGAATCCTTGGGCTTTCGGTGTGCGGGGTTTTCACCCGCATTTGCGCGTACTCATTCCGGCATCCTCACTTCCGTACGCTCCACGGGTGGTTCTCACCCCCGCTTCACGGCAGTACGGAACGCTCCCCTACCCCTCGTGCAAAGCACGAAGGCCAAGCTTCGGCGGGCCGCTTAATCCCGACCATTCTCGGCGCATCCACGCTGGACTGGTGAGCTATTACGCACTCTTTAAAGGAATGGCTGCTTCTAAGCCAACCTCCCAGTTGTCACGGCACGGACACATCCTTCGCTATACTGAGCGGCCACTTCGGGGCCTTAGCTGTGGCTCTGGGTTCTTTCCCTCTCGCCGCTGGACATTATCGCTCAGCGACTGCCTCCCGAGGTCCATCTGACAGGTATTCGGAGTTTGGTTGGGGTTGGTACCGGCTACGCCAGCCCGCGCCCATCCAGTCGCTCTACCCCCTGCAGACATGCCTCGAGGCTCTACCTCAATAGATTTCGGGGAGAACCAGCTATCTCCAGGCTTGATTGACCTTTCACCCCTACCCACAAGTCATCCGAGCGGTTTTCAACCCACACCGGTTCGGGCCTCCACTAAGTGTTACCTCAGCTTCACCCTGCTCATGGGTAGATCGCCCTGGCTTCGGGTCGTACCGCCGGCAACTGATCGCCCTCGTTACAGGACTCGCTTTCGCTGTGGCTCCGCTGGAGACCAGCTTAGCCTTGCTGCCGACGAGTAACTCGCCGGATCATAATGCAAAAGGCACGCAGTCAGTCGTGACAGGGCCGAAGCCCTGCCCAACCTCCTACCGCTTGTAAGCAAGTGGTTTCAGGATCTCTTTCACTCCCCACACAGGGGTGCTTTTCACCTGTCCCTCACGGTACTCGTTCACTATCGGTCACACGAGAGTCTTTAGCCTTGGAGGGTGGTCCCCCCAGTTTCACGCCCGATTACTCGAGTCGGGCGTTACTCAGGAACTCCACTACGCAGGGTGCATGGCTTTCGCCTACCGGGCTGTCACCGTCTATGGCGCCCCATTCCAGAGGACTTCGACTGGCGTCTCCCCGCGCGTGCGTGGGTCCTACAACCCCGCCCCTCTTTCGAGGGACGGTTTGGGCTCTGCCCGTTTCGCTCGCCGCTACTCCGGGTATCTCGGTTGATTTCTCTTTCCTCTGGGTACTTAGATGTTTCAGTTCCCCAGGTTAGCTCCCCGCGCTTGCGCGCGGGGTGACTGCCATCGCTGGCAGCCGGGTTGCCCCATTCGGCCATCTTGGGATCGTCGCGTGTGTGCCGCTCCCCCAAGCTTATCGCAGCTTGCCACGGCCTTCGTCGCCTTCGTGTGCCCAGGCATCCCCCACTTGCTTTCGCTCGCTTGACCACAACTCCCGTCAAGCAGAGCACGCGCGATCTACTACGAGTGACAATCTGATCGGCCTGCGCTTGCGCGCAGACCGGGTGCCTGCGCTCGCGCGCAGGGCAGAAATTGTGTCACTAGTGTGATTCGCTTTCCCGCGAACACTACCCCCCTTCCGTTGTCAAACAGCGGAGACTGCGCGGCCGAGCGCGAACGGGCGGCCGCCAGACGACAATGCACGACTGAACGTGAGAAGAGGGTGTGGAGGCGAGCGACTACGGGATGCGCTTTCGTCGAGGGCCTTCGCGCCTTGCGGCGTTCCGGACGTCTCGCTACTCGCTGCTCCGTTAAGGAGGTGATCCAGCCGCAGGTTCCCCTACGGCTACCTTGTTACGACTTCGCCCCAGTCACTGCGCTCGCCTTAGGCGGCTTGGCCCCTTGCGGGTTCCGGCACCGACTTCGGGCGCTCACAGCTTCCATGGCGTGACGGGCGGTGTGTACAAGGCCCGGGAACGTATTCACCGTGGCGTGGCTGATCCACGATTACTAGCGATTCCAGCTTCATGGAGGCGAGTTGCAGCCTCCAATCCGAACTGAGGCCGAGTTTGGGGATTGGCTCCCCCTCACGGGTTCGCAGCCCTCTGTCTCGGCCATTGTAGCACGTGTGTGGCCCTGGACGTAAGAGCCATGATGACTTGACGTCGTCCCCACCTTCCTCCGGTTTGGCACCGGCAGTGCCTCCAGAGTCCCCGGCATGACCCGCTGGTAACTGGAGGTGAGGGTTGCGCTCGTTGCGGGACTTAACCCAACATCTCACGACACGAGCTGACGACAGCCATGCAGCATCTGTGCTGGAACTCCGAAGAGGGGCTCACGTTTCTGCGAGCTTTCTCCAGCATGTCAAGCCCAGGTAAGGTTCTTCGCGTTGCGTCGAATTAAACCACATGCTCCACCGCTTGTGCGGGCCCCCGTCAATTCCTTTGAGTTTCAGCCTTGCGGCCGTACTCCCCAGGCGGGGCACTTCATGCGTTAGCGCCGGCACCCAAGGGGTCGCTCCCCCAGGCACCTAGTGCCCATCGTTTACGGCGTGGACTACCAGGGTATCTAATCCTGTTTGCTCCCCACGCTGTCGCGCCTCAGTGTCAGCAGTAGCCCAGCAGGCCGCCTTCGCCACCGGTGTTCCTCCGGATCTCTACGCATTCCACCGCTACACCCGGAATTCCACCTGCCTCTACTACGCTCGAGCAGGACAGTCCGCACGGCCGACCCGGAGTTGAGCCCCGGGCTTTCACCGCACGCTTATCCCGCCACCTACGCGCCCTTTACGCCCAGTGATTCCGGACAACGCTCGCACCCTCTGTATTACCGCGGCTGCTGGCACAGAGTTAGCCGGTGCTTCCTCACCCGGTACCGTCAATCCCCTCGAAAGGGGAGTTTCGTCCCGGGCAACAGTGGTTTACACCCCGAAGAGCTTCATCCCACACGCGGCGTCGCTGCGTCAGACTTTCGTCCATTGCGCAATATTCCCCACTGCTGCCTCCCGTAGGAGTCTGGGCCGTGTCGCAGTCCCAATGTGGCTGGCCATCCTCTCAGACCAGCTACCCGTCGCTGCCTTGGTGGGCCGTTACCCCGCCAACTAGCTGATAGGTCGCGAGCTCCTCGATCCGCCCCGGAAGTTTCCTCACCAGGGGACTCCCCCCGATGAGCGTATGCGGTATTACCCGGCCGTTGGGCCGGCTATCCCCCGCAGATCGGCAGATTGCTCACGTGTTACGCACCCGTTCGCCGGTTGCCCAGTGTTGCCACTGGGCCCCCGTGACTTGCATGTGTTAAGCACGCCGCCAGCGTTCGTCCTGAGCCAGGATCAAACTCTCCAATAGTGAATCGTCTGACTAGCTCTCCCGAAACGCTGCCACGCCGTCGTTAAACAACATGACAGCGTGTTCGGAATCACAAGAATGTTTTCAGGTCTGATCTCTCGCCGGACCCCTGAATGGATCCGGGTCGCCGAGATCGCCTCGCACACCCTTCTGATCTCACGTTCAGTTGTCAAAAAGCGAGAATGAAAAAACAATGCTCCCCGCCATCGGCGGGAGCCATGAATAATAGCGACAAGGACCGCACGATGTCAATGAAAAGTGCCGACGTCCTCGTTCCTTTTGCCCGGAGACACGACCGGGCCTCTCGGCCCGGGGCGCTCCTGATGCGCGCACGCGCGCCCCAGAGCAGGAAGTGCAAGTTAACGCCGCGCTTTTCGAGGGACAACCCCCACGAGCCGACGCCTCCGCCCTCTCTGAGGCGACTCGTCTGTGCGGGCAAAGCGCCGGCCAACGCGCCGGACGAGCACACGAGAGCGCCGTCGCCACACGGCGGGTCGTGGGCCACAAACCGACGGAGCGCCGATGCCGTCGGCGGCATCGGCGCTCCGGTCTTCGTGCACAGTGCGCCCTGTAGGAATCGAACCTACAACCTAGTGATTAAGAGTCACTTGCTCTGCCAATTGAGCTAAGGGCGCAGTCCCCGCGCGCGGCACTCCAGACTGCGCTGTGTCGCATGGCGCGCCAGGAGGGAATCGAACCCCCGACCTAGAGCTTAGAAGGCTCTCGCTCTATCCATCTGAGCTACTGGCGCCTCGCTGCCGGCGGGACCGATCGCGTGCCGGCGTCGCGCACCGTGTCCGTCCCGATCGGGGCGGCCGGATTCGAACCGGCGACCTCCTGCTCCCAAAGCAGGCGCGATACCGGGCTACGCTACGCCCCGCGAACCAGAGGCGAATGTTAGCCGCGGTCGTGCGGCGGGTCAACGTCCGCGCGGCGCGCTGAGACCCTGCGCGCGCAACGCGAACGCCGCGAGTACGACGCGCACCGCTCGCCCGCGGTGACTCACGCGGGCTTTCTCCTCCGGCGCGGCTTCGGCGAACGTGATCGCGAGTTCGTCGGAGAGGAAGAGTGGATCGTACCCGAACCCGTTCGTGCCGCACGGCGCGCGGAGGATGCGGCCGGCGCTCTCGCCGCGCGCGCACACCTCGCCGCCCGGAAACGCGAGCACGGCAACGCAGACGTATTTCGCGCGCCGGTCCGTTCCGGTCGCGAGCGCGTCGAGCAATGCGCGGTTGTTCGCCTCATCGAGCGCGGGTCCCGAGAGCGGGCTCGCCGACCAGCGCTTGCTGCGCACGCCCGGTGCGCCGCCCAGGGCCTCCACGACCAGCCCGGAATCCTCCGCGAGCACGGGAACGCCGCCGCTCCGCGCGAGGAAGAAGCGCGCCTTCGCGCGCGCATTCTCCTCGAACGTGTCGAACGCCTCGAGCCGCTCTTCCTCGGGCGTCGCCGCGATCAGCGCCTCGTCGAGCGATCGCGCGCGGAAGCCCGCCTCGGCGACCAGTGAGCGGAGCTCGCGCAGCTTCCCGGCGCTGCGCGTCGCGACGAGGAGCACCGGCGGCGTCACGGACGGCGCCCGTTACGAGCGACTCTGGCCGCGCCGGCGCGTTCGCGCGACCGCGGCTGCGCCGCTCAGCGCCGCCCCCCGGGCGTGCGGCTCAGGGCCCGCCACGAAGGCGCTCGAGGATCGCCGAGGTGGACTGCCCGGGCGTGAGCGGGACGATCACGACGCGCCCGCCACGGGCGGTCACCTCCGCAGCTCCCACGACGGACGACGGCGCGTAGTCACCGCCCTTGACGATCACGTCGGGCTCGAGGTGGCGCACGAGCGCGAGCGGCGTGTCCTCGTCGAAGACGACGACCGCGTCCACCGCCTCGATCGCGGCGAGCACGTACGCGCGCTCCCCTTCCGGACGCACGGGCCGGTCGGGGCCCTTCCCCAGCCGCCGCGCCGAGGCGTCGCTGTTCAGGCCGACCACGAGCCGGTCGCCCTCGGCGCGCGCGCCGCAGAGCAGGTCAATGTGGCCGGGGTGCAGGAGGTCGAACACGCCGTTCGTGAAGACTACGGTCTCACCCGCTGTACGCGCCCGTGCACGCCAGTCGCGCGCGTCCTTCCAGGTGAGGATCTTGCGGGGTGGGTCGCCGGCCGGGCCGTTCGGACGCGTCGTCAGAACGTCCCCGTCGCCGAGGGGTTGAAGTGCCACTCCTTCACGAATCCTGGCAGCTCGAGGTGCTCGTAGTACTCGGCCCAGATGTAGATCATGCGGTTCCCGCGACGGACGCGGACGTTGCGCGCGCCCTCCGGGAGTCCCAGCGAATCGGCGAACGCGGCGACGCGCCGAATGATGACGGCGTCCGAGCGGTGGGCGGCGAACCGCGCCTCCTGTTTCATCCGGTCCTGGTACTTATAGAAGCTCCAGAAGACCTGGCCGATGCCCGCGCCGAAGTAGACGAGTGCGGCCAGAATCAGGGCCGCGAAGAGGCAACCGATCTTGCTCGCGCCGCGTCGGGTTCTCACCATTGCGACTGCGCTCCCTCAATGACGTCGTTCACGATGCGGTCGATGGCCTGCTTGCGCCCAGCGGCCTCGGCGTTCTCCGCGTACTCGCCCTGCGCGGAGATCCCCTTGCGCGACCAGAGCGTCTTGCCCGTCAACTGGTTCACGATCTCGACGTCCACGACGATCTGCAAGCGGCGCCGGGCCGAGGTCGCCTGCGCCGGATTCGCGCTGTAGGCCACCGGCACGTCTATCTCATATCGGACGATCGTGCCCCGGACGATGGCACTCGCCTGGTCCTCCGCTGCCTCGCGCAGGCCGAGCCGGGAGGACATCGCCTTGCGCAGCTCTTCGGCGAGCTCGCGCTGCAGCTCGGGCGCGGGGGTTTCGTTGTCGAAGGGGAGTACCGCGACGGTGCGAATCTCGCGCGGCAGGCCGCCGCCGGAGAAACCGTAGGGGAAGCGGCACGCGCCGGCCGTCACGACGACGGCGAGCGCGGCCAGTGCGAGCACGCCGCGGGCGCGGCGAGTGCCGCGGGCGGGGTGAGTGCGGCGACAGCGGGACGTGTTCATCTGACCGCCGCCTCGAGCCGCTCGCGCACTTCGGCTGGGAGCGCCGCCGGGCGGCCACCGGGCGCCAAGGAGACGAGCGCCGTGCGCGCCGTGGCGATCCGCTCGCCCGTGCCGGCGCGCGTGATCCGGTAGTCGAACGTGACCTGCCGCGATTTCACTTCCGCGAGGGTGGTCTCGACGCGCACGAGTTCGTCGTATCGGGCCGCGGCGTGGAGACGGAGAGTCGCTTCCGAGACCGCGAGCAGAACCCCCTGCTCCTCCAGCTCGGCGTAGCTCACACCGTGCTGGCGAATGAAGTCGGTGCGGCCGATCTCGCACCAGATCAGATAGTTGGCGTGGTAGACGACACCCATCTGGTCGGTTTCGGCGTATCGCACGCGGAGTTCGGAGACGCACGGCATCTGGTTAAGATAACGCCTCACTGATAGGTTCTCGGGGATGCCCGGCGCCCCGTCGTTTCTCCTCTCGGACGCGCACCTCGGCCCCGCGCCGGAGGAGGTGGAACGCTCGTTGCTCGCGCTGCTGGCGCGCGCGCGCGCCGAGGCGAAGTCGGTCGTGCTCAACGGCGACGTTTTCGACTTCTGGTTCGAGTGGCGGCACGTGATGCCCCGCACCGGCTTTCGCGTGCTCGCCGCGCTCGCCGGCCTCCGCCAGGCGGGCGTGGAAGTGCTCTGGATCGCCGGCAATCACGATTGCTGGGGCGGCGACGTCCTGAGGCGCGAGGTGGGAGTCACCTACCACGAGGGGCCGTGGCGCGGCGAGCTCGCCGGCTGGCGCACGCTGATCGAGCACGGCGACGGGCTGCGCGAGAAGGAAGACGCGCCGTACCGGGCGCTGCGCGCGGTGCTGCGGAACCGCGTCGCGATCCGGCTCTTTCGTGCGCTGCACCCGGACCTCGCCACACGCATCGCGCTCGGCTCGTCGCACACGAGCCGCAACTGGCGGCCGAAGGACGGCGGCGAGGGGCTCCGGCGCGTGGCGCTGGAGCGGCTGCGCGCGGAGCCGGCGCTCGACCTCTATGTGTTCGGGCACTCGCACGCGCGGACGGCGGGGCGCGCCGAGTCGGGGGCGGTGTATGCGAATCCCGGCGCGTGGCTGGACGAGCCGACATTCCTCCGGATCACGCCGGAACGCGTGGAGGTGGTTCGCCTCGCGCCCGGCCCGGTCGAGGTGCTCGAGACACTGGAGCGACGGGCGCGTGGGTGACCGGCCCTAGCGGAACGCGACGGAGAGCGCGAGCCCGGCGCCCCGTCGAGGAGCGGGATACGCGCGCAGCGTGACGTGCTCGGGCAGATCCCAGAGGTTCGCGGCGACGAACGCGTCGGCGCCGGCGAGGAGATGGTTGAAGATGACGACGGCGATCCAGTCCTCGAGCTGGAGCTTGCGCGCGCGCACGAGGGCATTCGTGTAGCCGGACTTCTGCCACTCGGCGACGAGGGGATCGCCCCTGGCGTCGCGGCGCGCGAGTCCCGTCTCTGCATCAATGTCGTAGCGGAGCGGCACGGAGTCGCCGCGGAACGCGCGCGCGATGCGCAGGTCCTCCGCGGAGCGGTGCACGAGGGAAAGCGCGAGCGCCTCGACGAGGAAGAACGCCGCGCCCGTGTACTTCCGGTCGAGGGCGGCCTGGCCGAGGCCGGGAACGAGGACCGAGTAGAGGAAAGCACGGCGGGGAGCGATCGGCGGCCTGCCGGCCACCCTCGCCACCGGCGCCGCGCCGGCCACGCTGTCGCGCCGCTGGGCCGCCGCGGGCGTGGACCCGAGCGTGGCAGACCAAGCGACGAGCGCGAGCGACGCCAGCCGCGCGGCGGAGGCGGCCCGCGTTGCCGCAGGCGGCCGTGGCCGCCGGTCGCGCGCTGGCGGGAGCGTATGGGAATCGAACCCACCCAACCCGACGTCGTCAGGTCGCATCAGTTTTGAAGACTGAGCCATTCACCAGAATGGATACACTCCCGGCGCGCGAATGGGTCGCACGGCGACTGCCGGTACAAGGTATCGCTCATCCTTGCGCACTCAAGACCCCGGAGCGACGCACGGGGCGCGATCCTGGGGCGTGCCCGCGTCCCGCCTCGCGCCGAACGCAGGGCCGGGTGCCGCGCGGCCGGACTGGGTGACGACTCGGCCGCAGGGGTGGCTCCGGGAGGGTGTTGGGGGATACGCTTAGGCACTCCCCATGCGGCTCTCCCTCCGGTTCATCATCCCGCTGCTGCTCGCGCTCGGCGTGGTCGCGTGGGCCGTGCGTCCCCTGGTGGACCGGCTCACCCTGACCTGGTTCGTGCGAGACCTCGATCTGCGCGCGACGCTGATCGCGAACACCGTACAAGAGCCGGTACAGGAGCTGGTCCTGGGGAACTTCCGCACGCGGGTGCTGCAGCTCTTCACGCGGATCACGCAGGACGAGCGGCTGTACGCGATGGGCTTCTGCGCGTCCCCTGAGAGCAGGCCGTGGGCGACGGTGACGCTCTCGCCCGAGATAAGCTGCGACTCGCTCGACGCGTTTGCGGGACCGTCCGGGCACCTGCTCGAGCGTGCGCAGGGTCCGCTGCTGGTGTCCGTCCGCCCGCTCGTCGCCGAGGGAGCGCCGCAGGGGAAACTGGTCATCGTGCAGGACATGAGCTTCGTGCAGCGCCGCAGCGAGCAGACACGCACGTATCTCTTCTACTTCTTCGTCGGCCTCGGCGCGACGGTGTCGCTCATCACCGTCGTCATTGCCCAGCTGAGCTGGCGCGGCTGGGTGCACGGGCTCCGCGCGCTCGTGCGCGGTGAGGGACTCTGGCGTCCGTCGGACAAGCCGCACCCCGCCGAGCTGCGTCCCGTCGCCCGAGACCTGCGCGAGCTCATCCGCGAGCTGCAATCGGACCACCGCGCCCGGGACGACGACCCGCTCGCGTGGACGCCGGAAACGCTGCGCGCGATCCTCCACGGCGATCTCCGCGGGCAGGAAGTGATCGTGGTGTCGAACCGCGAGCCGTACATCCACGTACGCCAGGACGGCGCGATCGCGACGCAGCGGCCGGCCAGCGGGCTCGTCACCGCGCTCGAGCCGATCATGCGCGCCTGCTCCGGGACGTGGATCGCGCACGGCAGCGGCTCGGCCGACCGCGAGGTCGTGGACCGGCACGACCGGGTGGGGATTCCGCACGAGCGGCCCGCCTACCAGCTCCGCCGCGTGTGGCTCTCTCCCGAGGAGGAAGCCGGCTACTACTACGGCTTCGCGAACGAGGGGCTCTGGCCACTCTGCCACATCGCACACGTGCGGCCCACGTTCCGCTCCTCGGACTGGGAGCAGTACCGGAAGGTGAACCGGATGTTCGCACGCGCCGTGGAGCAGGAGTCGAAGTCGCCCGACCCCATCGTGCTCGTGCAGGACTATCACTTCGCGCTGCTGCCGCGGATGATTCACGAGGAGCTGCCTGACGCGACGGTCATCACGTTCTGGCACATTCCCTGGCCGAACCCCGAGGCGTTCGGCATCTGCCCGTGGCGCGAGGAGCTGCTCGACGGCCTGCTCGGAAGCAGCATCCTCGGGTTCCACACGCAGTTCCACTGCAACAACTTCGTGGACACGGTGGATCGCCTGCTCGAGGCGCGGGCGGACCGCGAGATGTTCACCGTGACCTACCGCGGAAAGCTCACCGCGGTCAAGCGGTATCCGATCTCCATCGAGTGGCCGCCGAGCGCGGAACTGGTGGCCAGACCGGTGGAGCAGTGCCACCGCGATGTGCGTGCGCGGCACGGACTGCCGCCCGATCACGCGATCGGCGTGGGCGTAGACCGCCTCGACTACACCAAGGGCATCGAGGAGCGGTTCCGGGCGGTGGAACGGCTGCTCGAGATGCAGCCGGAGTGGGTGGGCAAGTTCACGTTCATTCAGATCGGCGCGCCCACGCGCGCCATCATCGAGCAGTATCAGGAATACGAGGCGCGGGTGCGCGCGATGGCGGACCGGATCAACGCGCGGTTCTCGCACGCGAGCCATCCGCCGATCCTGCTCAAGGTCGCGCACCACGAACCGCAGGACGTCTACGAGTACTACCGCGCCGCGGAACTGTGCGTGGTGAGCAGCCTGCACGACGGGATGAATCTGGTGGCGAAGGAGTTCGTCGCCGCGCGCGACGACGAGCGCGGCGTGCTGATCCTCAGCCAGTTCACGGGCGCGGCACGCGAGCTGCCGGAGGCGCTCGTGGTGAACCCGTACGACACGGATCAGTGTGCGGCGGCACTTCACCAGGCGCTCTCGATGCCCGTGTCCGAGCAGCGCACGCGCATTCGTCTCATGCGGGGCCTCATCCAGGAGTTCAACGTGTATCGCTGGGCGGGGCGCATGCTGATCCACGCCGCCGGGATGCGGCGCCGGGGCCGCCTGCTCGAGCGCGCCGTGTCGCCGGCGACGTGGGTGCGCACGCTGGCCGGCAACGACGCGGGCCGCGACACATGAGCGCGCGGGACGATGCGACGCGGGCGCGGGCAGCGCGGCTCGCGACCCCGGTGCCGACGCCGCGCGCCGACTGGGCCTGGTTCTTCGACATTGACGGAACGCTGATCGAATTCGCCGCGACCCCCTCGGCGGTGCGGCGAGACGCCGCGCTGCAACGCCTGATCGCCCGGTTGCACCGCGCGGCCGGCGGGGCCCTGGCGCTGATCAGCGGCCGGTCCATCGCCGACATTGACGCGCTCTTCCCGGGCACACGGCTGCCCGTCGCGGGGCAGCACGGTGTCGAGCGCCGCGATGCCGCGGGGCGCGTGTCGCGGCACGCCTTTCCGACAGAGCGGCTCGCGTGGGCGCGAGAGCGACTCTCAGAGGCCGCGTCGCGGCATCCGGGCCTGTTGCTGGAGGACAAGGGCCTCTCGCTCGCGGTGCACTATCGCCGCGCGCCGCGACTGGCGGGGTTCGCGCACCGCCTCGTTCGCTCCCTGCAGGCCCGGCTCGGCGACGCGTACTGCGTGCAGACGGGCAAGCGTGTGGTGGAGATGAAACCGGCCGGACGCGACAAGGGGGGCGCCGTCGTGGAGTTCCTGCGGGAAGCCCCGTTTCGCGGACGCGTTCCCGTGTTCGTGGGCGACGACGTGACCGACGAGTACGGCTTCGCAATGGTGAATCGTGCGCGCGGGCACTCGGTCAAGGTCGGCGCGGGGCGCACCGTGGCCCGCCTGCGGTTGCGCGACGTGCGGGCCGTGCGCGAGTGGCTCGAACGAGGACTGGCGGCGCCCGGCGGAAGCCGCGCAAGCCCCGTGGAGCGCGCGCCGTGACCTCACTCGATCTCGGGCTCATCGGCAACGGCACCATCGGCGCGCTGGTGGACCCGCGAGGCGAGATCGTGTGGGCGTGTTTCCCCCGCTTCGACGGCGATCCGGTGTTCTGCTCATTGCTGCGCGAGCGCGCGCGCGATGAGGACTTCGGCTTCTTCGCCGTGGAGCTGCTCGACCTGGTCCACGACGAGCAGGAGTACCTCGTCAATACGCCGATTCTGGTCACGCGGCTCTGCGACCGCGCGGGCGGCTGCATCGAAATCACCGATTTCGCTCCGCGCTTTCCGCAGTTCGGACGCATCTTCTGCCCGATGATGCTCGTGCGGCGGATCAGGCGCGTGTCCGGCAACCCGCGCGTTCGCGTACGGCTCCGCCCGGCGCACGGGTACGGCAAGTACCGCGCCGCCACGACCAGTGGAAGCAACCACATCCGCTACGTCGGCACCGACGTGGTCCTCCGCCTGACCACCGACGCGTCCATCACCGCGATCGGGGAGGAGACGCCGTTCATTCTGGACGACGCCGTCACCCTGCTGCTCGGACCCGACGAGACCGTGCCGGACGCCGTCGGCGAGGTCGGGCGCCGCTTCCTCGAGCACACGGCTGCGCACTGGCGCGAGGAGGTGCGGTCGCTCGGCATCCCGTTCGAATGGCAGGACGCAGTCATCCGCTCGGCGATCACGCTCAAGCTCAACGCGTACGAGGACACGGGAGCGATCGTCGCGGCGCTCACCACGTCTGTGCCCGAGGCGGCAGCGAGCGGCCGCAACTGGGACTACCGCTACTGCTGGATCCGGGACGCGTACTTCGTGGTGAACGCGCTCAACCGGCTCGGGGCGACACGCACGATGGAGCGGTATCTCACGTACATCGTCAACATCGTCGCCGGCGCGGACGAAGGCCGGCTCCAGCCGCTCTACGGCGTCAACGGGCGCTCGGCGCTCGATGAGCAGGTGGTGGACTCGCTCCCGGGCTATCGCGGCATGGGTCCCGTGCGGATCGGCAACGAGGCATTCCGCCAGACGCAGCACGACGTGTACGGCTCCGCCATCCTGGCCGCGACGCACGTGTTCTACGACCGGCGGCTGATCGGACGCGGCGACGAGGTGCTCTTTCGCCGGCTCGAGGTGCTCGGCCACCACGCGGCGCGGCTCTTCGACCAGCCCGACGCCGGCATGTGGGAACTGCGCGGCGCCGCGCGCGTACACACGTTCTCGAGCGTGATGTGCTGGGCCGGCTGCGACCGGTTGGCGCACATTGCGGCGCACTTGGGGCTCGCGGACCGCGCCGCGTACTGGACCGCGCAGGCGGAGCGCATTCATCGCTTCGTGTGCGAGCGGTGCTGGAACGCGAAGCGCGGCGCCTTCGTGGCGTCGGCGGGCGGCGACTCGCTCGACGCGAGCCTGCTCCGGCTGCACGAGGTGGGCTTTCTCCGCGCGGACGATCCGCAGTTCGGCGGCACGGTGGTCGCCATCGAGCGCGAGCTGCGCCGTGGCGACTTCATCCTGCGCTACGTCGAGAACGACGACTTCGGCGCGCCGGCAAACGCGTTCCTTGTCTGCACGTTCTGGTTCATCAACGCCCTCGCCGTTCTCGGCCGGCGCGACGAGGCGCGCGCGCTCTTCGAGAACCTGCTCGCCTGCCGCAATCGGCACGGGCTACTCGCCGAGCACATTGACCCGCGCACACACGAGCAATGGGGCAACTTCGTGCAGACATACAGCATGGTCGGGCTGATCGGGTCGGCGGTGCGGCTGAGCGTGCGCTGGGATCAGGCGTTCTGAGCCGTTCGGCGTTACTTAGGGGGCGCCATGCCCTCCACCGAGCACGGTCTACCGTCCGTTGATGAGCAGATGCGCGCCGACGCTGGCCGCGTAGCCGAGCGCGACGGCCCACGTCCATTTCAGGTGGCTGAGAAAGGTGTAGATGCCGCGCGCCTGGCCCATCAGCGCGACGCCCGCGGCACTGCCGATCGAAAGCAGCGACCCTCCCACGCCTGCCGTCAGCGTCACCAGCAGCCACTGGTTGCGCGACATCTCCGGTTCCATGGAGAGCACCGCGAACATGATCGGAATGTTGTCCACAACGGCCGAGAGAACTCCCACCAGCACATTCGCCGTCGTCGGTCCCAGACCCCCGTAGAGCAGCCGTGAGGTCACGGCCAGGTAGCCGAGCGCCCCGAGGCCACCGACGCACATGATGACGCCGTAGAAGAACATCAGCGTGTCCCACTCCACCCGCTGGAGGATGCGGAAGACGTCGAAGGTGTCCTTCGGGTCGGGCTCGTACGGCAGCCCGGCGAGGATCTCGGGCTCGCCGGCGTTCGCCCGGCGATTCTCCGCCCGCGCCGCGGCACGCTGGAGCCGGGAGCCGATGAGCTTCAGCGCGCCCAGCCCGGTCATCATGCCGAGCACCGGCGGGAGGTGGAGGAAGGCGTGCAGGGCGACGGTCAGGGCGATGGTCCCGAGGAACAGTCCCACCACGACTCGGGCGCCCGGACGCAGCGACACGCGCTCATTCCGCGCTTGCGGCTGCCCCGCGTTCACCGCGAGCGACATGATGAACGCCGGAACCAGCCAGTTCACGAGGGAGGGAATCACCAGGGCGAAAAACCCGCCGAAGGGGACAATGCCCTGCTGCCAGACCATCAGCGTCGTGACGTCGCCGAAGGGACTGAACGCGCCGCCCGCGTTGGCGGCGACCACGATGTTCACGCAGGCCACGGAGACGAAGCGTGCCTCCTTCCCTCCGATGGCGATGACGATGGCGCCCATCACGAGCGCCGTGGTGAGGTTGTCGAGGAACGGCGAGAGCAGAAACGCGAGCAGACCCGTGACCCAGAAGAGCGTCCGCAGGGAGAAGCCCCGCGCCACCAGCCAGGAACGGAGGGCGTCGAAGACCTGTCGCTCCTCCATCGTGTTGACGTACGTCATCGCGGCGAGCAGGAACAGGAAGAGCTCGGCAAACTCGAGCAGGTTGTGGCCGAACGCGGCCTCCGCTGCGGCAGCGTTGCCAGTTTGGCCGTACGCGATCGCGACCAGCGTCCAGATGGCGCCTGCCACGATGATCACCGGGATGGACTTCCGGAGGTGGACGACCTCCTCCGCGATCACGAAGGCATAGCCGACCACGAACAGCGTGAGAGCCGCGAGTCCGAGTCCGTGCGTCGTGAAGTCCATGCGATGGGCGGAGTGAGTTCTCTCGATGGTCGTGCGGTACGCGAACGTCCTGCCCCGAGGTGGGACCGCTTTGACGCGACCCTCGGGTCGAAAGCATACCGGCCGGCGACGAGCGAGACCAGACAGTCCAGCTTGACGCTGCCCGGCCAACGCTACGCAGTGGACGCGGCCCGGTTGGCGCTCCTCAGCTTACGGCGATCGCCCGCGGACCGTGGGCTTCGACCGTTCCGATCGCCACCGCGCCGCTCACGCGCGCGAGGTACTCCGCGAGCACGGACGGCGGCACGGCGACGAGCAGGCCGCCGGAGGTCTGCGGGTCCACGAGCAGCGCGCGGTCATCGGGAGTGGTACGCCCGTAGTCCACGAGCGGTTCCAGGTACGCGGCGTTGCGCGCGGCGCCGCCGGTGGTGTCGCGCGCGGCGAGCGCCTCGCGCGTCCCGGGGAGGAGCGGAATGCGCGCGAACTCGATGCGGAGCGTGACGCCGCTCGCGCGCGCGACGTGCGAGGCGTGGCCGAGGAGGCCGAAGCCGGTGACGTCGGTGGCACAGCGGAGGCCGAGCGCGACGGCCGCGCGGCTTGCTGCGGCGTTCAGCGTCGTCATCGAGGAGATGAGCGTGGCCGTCTCACGTGCGCCGAGATGGCCCCGCTTGGCCGCGGTCGCGAGAATGCCGGTGCCGATCGGCTTCGTGAGGACGAGCACGTCGCCGGGCCGGGCCGCGGCGTTCGTCAGGATGCGGTCCGGGTGCACCGTGCCGGTGACCGCGAGTCCGTACTTCATCTCCTCGTCGGTGATCGTGTGGCCGCCCACCACGTGCGCCCCGGCCTCGTGCACTGCGTCCTGCCCGCCACGCAACACGTCGGCGAGCACCTCGAGCGCGAGCGTGCCGACCGGGAACCCGACGATGTTGAGCGCCGTGAGCGGCTCGCCGCCCATCGCGAAGACGTCGGAGAGCGCGTTGGCCGCGGCCACGCGGCCGAAGTCGTAGGGGTCGTCCACGATCGGGGCGAAGAAATCCACGGTCTGCACGAGCGCGAGGTCGGGCGCGATCTGGAAGACCCCTGCGTCGTCGAAGGTCTCGTGCCCCACGAGGAGTCGCGGGTCGGCGCGCCGCTGGAGATTGGCGAGCGCGGCCAAGAGATCGCCCGGCCCCATCTTGGCCGCGCAGCCGGCGCAGCGGGCGAACTGCGTCAGGCGGACGACGTCGTCGCGGGTCGCGGCAGTCACGCGGGACGCACTCCCACGGCGTCCGTGCGGGTCCCGGCGGTCACGCGGGGCTCACCCGGCCTTCGCGACGCACTCGATCTCGACGCGCGCGCCGCGCGGGAGCCCCTGCACGGCGACGGTTGAGCGCGCGGGGCGCGCGTCGCCCAGGTGCCGCGCGTAGACCTCGTTCATCTTCGCGAAGTCGGCCATGTCGGCGAGGAAGATGGTGGTCTTGAGGACGTCGGCCCAGCCGCAGCCGGCGTTGCGCAGCACGGCGGTGAGGTTGGTCATCACCTGCTCCGTCTGCGCCGCGACGTCGCTCCCGGCCACCTGCATCGTCTTCGGGTCGAGCGCGATCTGGCCCGCGGTGAAGAGGAACCCGCCGGCGGTCGTCGCCTGCGAGTAGGGGCCGATCGCCTCGGGGGCATCGGCGGTGTGGAGAGTGCGCACGCTCATCTACGGAACCTCCGGGAGTCCGAACAGCATTCGGGCATTCGCAATCGTGCGCTCGCCGAGCGCGGCGGGATCGGCGCCGCGCGCGACGGCGAGGCGCTCGACCGTGCACGCGACCCACGCGGGCTCGTTCCGCTTGCCGCGATGCGGGACGGGCGCGAGGTACGGCGCGTCCGACTCGACGAGCAGCCGGTCGTCGGGAACGAGGCGGAGCAGCTCCTCGTCGCCCCACTTCTTGAACGTCACGATGCCGCTGAAGGAAATGTACCAGCCCGCGTCGAGCCCTGCGCGCGCGAGCGCGAGCGGGCCCGTGAAGCAGTGCAGCACGCCGCGAATCCCGGCCGCGCCGGCCTCGCGCACCATCGCCGCCGTGTCGGTCTCGGCGTCACGCGAGTGGACGACTACGGGCCGGCCGGTCTCGCGCGCGAGCGCGAGCTGCTCGGCGAAGGCGCGGCGCTGGAGCGGCCGCGGCGCGTGCTCGTAGTGATAGTCGAGGCCGCACTCCCCGATGGCGACCGCGCCGCGCGCGACGTCGGCGCGGATCGCGTCCGGGTCGCGCGCGGGGTCGAAGGCCGCGGCGTCGTGCGGGTGCACGCCGGCGGTGAAGAACACGAAGCCCTGATGCGCATCGGCGATCGCGCGCGCTTTCGCGGCGGCGTCGAGCGATTCCCCGATGGCGATGATCGCGGTCGCGCCGGCCTCGCGCGCGCGCGCGACGACCGCGTCACGGTCGGGGTCGAAGGCCGGGTCGGCGAGGTGGGCGTGCGAATCGAGGAAACGCAGCGGCGCTCAAGGCCTCGCCGGCTCGGACGTCTTCACCGGCCCGCCCTTTCGCGCCGGCTCCGACCGTTTCACCACCGGCCGCGGCGAGGCGCCGCCGCCCTTCGCCGTGTCCGCCCGCGGATACTTGCGCTCGATCCAGAGGAGGATCGGCGACGCCACGTAGATCGAGCTGAACGTCCCGGTGAAGATGCCGAACGCCATCACCCACGCGAAGGGCCGGATCACTTCGCCGGCGAAGATGAGCAGCGCGATCGTCGTCGCCAGCGTGGTGGCGTGCGTGAGGATCGAGCGCGGGAGCGTCTCGTTCACCGAGCGGTTCAACGTCTCGTAGAGCGGCTCGCGGCGGTTCTTGCGCAGGTTCTCGCGCACCCGATCGAAGATGATGATGGTGTCGTTCAGCGAGTACCCGAGGACCGTGAGCAGCGCGGCGATCACGGTGAGCGAGATCTCCAGATCCATGAGCTTGATGAACGCGATCGTCGTCAGGATATCGTGGAAGGTGGCGATGTCGGCCGCGAGTCCGAACCGCCACTCGAACCGCCACGCGAGGTAGATCAGCGTGACGCCGAAGGAGATGAGGATCGCGATCAACGCGCCGCGGCGCAACTCGGCGCCGACCTTGGGACCAACCCCCTCGGTGCGCACGACGGCGAAGGCGCCCTCGCCGACGGCGCCAGTCAACACCGCCTCGACGCGGCGCGCGACGGCCTCCGCGCCCGCCGAACCCGTGTCGCTCTGCACGCGGACCGTGTACGTCGTGTCGTCGCCGAACCGCGTGATCTCGGCGCTGTGCAAGCCGCCGGCGTCGAGCGCCGAGCGAAGCCGGGCCACGTCGGGCGCGCGCCGGAAACTGAGCTGCATCAGCGTGCCGCCGGTGAACTCGATGCTGTAACGGAAGCCACCCGTGATCGCGATCGTGGCGAGCCCGAGGAGGATGAAGGCGATGGTGAGGCCCGCCGCCCAGCGCCACCAGCGGATGAAGTCGTAGCGGGTGCCGTGCAGGATTCGGAGCATCAGATGCTCAGGGTCTCGGCCGCCCGGTTCCGGTGCAGCCAGACGAGGAAGAACGTCTTGACCACGAAGATCGAGCTGATCATCGAGGCGGCGATGCCCGCGAGGAGCGTCACCGCGAAGCCCTTCACGGGGCCCGTCCCGTACTGGTAGAGCACGATGGCGGTGAGCGCGGTGGACACGTTCGAGTCCACGATCGCGCTCATGGCGTGCTTGAAGCCCTCGTCAATGGAGGTGCGGAGCGACTTGCCGTGGTCCATCTCCTCGCGGATGCGCTCGAAGATCAGCACGTTGGCGTCCACGGCGATCCCGATCGAGAGCGCGAAGCCGGCCATGCCGGGAAGCGTGAGCACCGCGCCGAAGCCGGCGAGCGCGGCCAGCGTGTACAGCACGTAGAGCGCGAGCCCGGCGACCGCCAGTGCGCCGCTGAAGCGGTAGTAGACCAGCATGATGAGAATCACCAGGGCGATGGCGATCACGCCGGCGTTCATTCCCTTGCGGATGGAGTCGGCGCCGAGGCTCGCGCCGATGTTGCGCACCTCGGCGACCTTGAGCGGAACCGGGAGCGCGCCGGCCCGGAGCACCACGGCGAGATCCTGCGCCTCGGCGAGGTCACGCCCGGGGCCCATCGTGATCTGGCCGCGCGTGCCGATCGCGCTCTGGATGACGGGCGCGCTCATCACGCGGTCGTCGAGCACGATCGCCATGTAGTCCTTGACGTGCTTCCCCGTCTCGCTCTTGAAGCGGCGGCCGCCCTCGTTGTCGAGCTGGAACTCGACGATCGTCCCTTCGATCGGATCCTGGTTCGGCTTCGCGTCCTTGATGTACTGCCCGGTGATGATCTCCCGGGCGTCGAGCACGTAGAGGGGCCGCAGCACGCGGCCGCCGACCATCACCGAATCCGCGCCCCAGCGGAGCACTTTCCCGGGCGGGAGCGCGGCCTTGATGTCGTCGTTCTCGAGGTACGAGGTGATTTCCGGCACGTCGCCACTCGCGACGTAGAAGAGCCCGGGCACCTGGATGTTCAGCGCGGCGCCCGGGAGCACGAGTCGCGAGAAGGGGCCGGTGGTGGAGGTCGAGTCCTCGGCACCCTTCTGCTTCGAGGTGTCGGCGGAGCCGGCGAAGAGCGACTTGATGGTCGGCGTCTTCGCGGAATCCGCGCGCACGTCGCCCGCGCGCCCGCCAAGCCGCTTCTCCTTGACGATGCCGTCGAGGCGCGGGATGACCTTCTCGAGCGCGCCGGTCTCGTCGGTGATCTGGAACTGGAGGAACGCGGCCTTCTGCACCACGTCGGTCGCGCGCTGCGGGTCGTCGAGACCAGGCAGCTCGACGATGATGCGGTCATTGCCGACCTTCTGCACTACCGGCTCGGAGACGCCGAACTGGTCCACGCGGGTGCGGACGACCTTGAGCGCCCGCTCGATCGCGTCGCTCTTGTCGACGACCGCGCCCTTCGACTCGTCCACCTCCAGGGTGAGGTGCATGCCGCCCTGCAGGTCGAGCCCCTTCTTGAGCGGCACGCGCTTGACCGTGTCGTACGTGAAGGTGCTGCCGTGCAGCGTGCGCTCGATGGAGGTGCGCGGGAAGAGCGCCCACGCCGAGGCGAGCACCAGCGCGACAATCGTGAGGATCCGGTACTTCAGGCTGGACATTTCGAGCGGGTGAAGAGGCGAATCAGGCGCCTGCCGGGAAACTTTGAACTTTAGCCAGCTGCGCGAGATGGGTCAAGCGATGTTGGTTCGTGACAACGGGTTGGACACGCTCAGAATCCGGCGCGGTGGCGCGCGAGGACCACGCGCGCCACTTCCTCGTCGCGTCCGAGCTGCCGCCGCAGCGCCCCGGGGCCCGGAAAGCGCTGCGTGTCGCGCAGCCGCGCGATGAAGTCGAAGCGCACGCGCGTGCCGTACCAGTCGCCCTCGGCGTCGAAGAGGTTCGCCTCGAGCGACGTCGCGGTCTCCCCGAAGGTCGGGCGCGGCCCGAGGTTCAGCATCCCGCCGAACGACCCGCTTGCCGTCTGCGCGCGAATCGCGTAGACGCCGTGGGGCGGGAGGAGCTTGCGCGGCGAGGGCGGCGCGAGATTGATCGTGTGAAAGCCGAGTGCGCGCCCGCGGCCGGCGCCCGGGACGACGACGCCGCTCACGGAGTACGGGCGGCCGAGGCCATCGGCCGCGCGCGCGAGGTCGCCGCCGGCGATGGCGCGCCGGATGGCGGACGAGGAGATCGGCCGCCCGTCCCGTCCCTGCACCGGCGGGACGACGTGCACGAGGAAGTTCCGCGAGGCCCCGAGCGCCCTCAACACCTCGACGTCACCGGCGCGGTCGCGCCCGAAGCCGTGGTCGTAGCCGACGAACAGCTCGCGCATCCGGAGCCGGCCGAGGAGCACGACCTCGACGAACTGCTCGGCGTCGTAGCGCGAGAGCGTCCAGGTGAAGGGAATCACGACCGCGTAGTGCAGCCGGCTCTCGACGAGCACCTCGGATTTCTCCTCGCCGACCGTGAGGAGCGGCGGCGCCGCACCCGGATTCAGGATCTCGAGCGGGTGCGGCGCGAAGGTCACCAGGACGCTCGGCAGCCCGGCGGCGTCGGAGCGCTCGGCGAGGCGCTCGAGGACGAGCCGGTGGCCGCGGTGCACGCCGTCGAAGGTCCCGACGGTGAGGACCGCGCCCTCGTGCTCAGGCGTCACAGAGCACGACCCTGGGCTGCCAGCGGTCGCCGCGATCGGACGGGCGGCGCTCGGCGAGCGCCACGAGCGAGGGCTCCGTCGTGGCGCCGGGTGCGCGCACGAGCGCCGCGTGCGCGCCGTCCACGCGCGCCTCGACGTCCATCCCGCGCGCGACTTTCGCGATCTCGTCGTCGGTGAGCTCCTGCCGCGGATACCCGACGAGCGCGTCGAGCGGGGGAGCGAGCGCCGAGCGGCCCCCCTGCACCGCCGCGAGCGAGACGGCGTGCTCGAGGGAGAAGGCGCCCGCCGCGAGGCGCCGGAGTGCCTCGAGGTGCGCCGCGCTCCCGGCGGCGCGCCCGAGGTCGCGCGCGAGCGACCGGACGTACGTGCCGCCGCCGCACGTGACGCTCAGGCGGCACCGAGCCACGGCGTCGTCGGCGCCCTCGCAGGCGTCGAGCGTGAGCGCGTGGACCGTGACGCGCACGGCGGGGAGCGCGACCGGGATGCCGGCGCGCGCCAACTCGTACGCGCGTGCGCCCTCGACGTGCTTGGCGGAAAAGGTGGGCGGCACCTGGTCAATCGTGCCGACCAGCGCGCGCGCGGCGGCCTCGAGCGCGGCACGCGCCGGGAGCGGCGCCTCGCGCAGCACGACGCCCTGCGGGTCTTCGGTCCCGGTCTCTGCGCCGAAGCGCACGAGCGCCTCGTAGACCTTGGGCTCGTCGGGGAGAAAGCGCGCGAGCCGCGTCGCCCGGCCCGCGAGGAGCACGAGGAGTCCCGTGGCGAAGGGATCGAGCGTGCCCGCGTGACCGACGCGCGGCTGTGCGAAGGCGCGGCGCGCGGCAACCACGACGTCGTGCGAAGAGATGCCGGCCGGCTTGTCCACGAGGAGGACCCCGTCAGCGCCCGTCGTCGGCCGCCTCGTGTGGCTTGGGCTTGAGGCCCGCCAGCAGCGACTCGATGCGCGCCGCGCGCACGGCACTCTCATCGAGCTTGAAGGTGATCGCGGGCGCGAGACGCAGCTTGAGGGCGCGGCCCACGCGCCCCCGGAGGCCGCCCGCGACGCCCTGGAGCCCCTCGAGCGTCGTGGCGCGCGCGGCGTCGTCGCCCCCGAGGATGCTCACGAAGACGGTGGCGTGCGCCAAGTCGCGCGACATCTCCACGCCCGTCACCGTCACGAGGCCGGTGACGCGCGGATCCTTCACGCCTTCGGCGAGCACCGTGGCGATCTCCTCGCGGACGGCTTCGGCGACGCGGTCGGGACGGCGGAGGTCGCGGGGCATGCTGACGAGATGCCGGAGGCCGGGGCGGCCTTCCGGCGCCCCTACGCCGGCACCGGCGTCTCGAGCGTGCGCGCGATCGACTCGCGCCGGTAGCACTCGAGGACGTCGCCGACCTTCACGTCGTTGAAGTTCTCGACGCTGATCCCGCACTCGAAGCCGTCCTTGACTTCCTTCACGTCGTCCTTGAAGCGCCGGAGCGAGCCGATCGCGCCGTCGTAGATCTCCTTGCCGTCGCGGATCACGCGGACACGCCCCTGGCGGTTGACGACGCCGCTCCGCACGAAGCAGCCGGCGATCGTGCCGACCTTCGAGACCTTGAACGTCTCGCGCACTTCGGCCTCGCCGAAGACGACCTCCTTCTCCTCCGGACGCAGCATCCCTTCGAGGGCGGCCCGCACGTCGGCGACCGCCTCGTAGATGATCTTGTAGAGCCGGAGCTCGACGCCCTCGCGGTCGGCCGCGGCGCGCGCCTTGGCGTCGGGGCGCACGTGGAAGCCGACGATCGTCGCGCCGGCCGCCTTCGCGAGCAGGATGTCGCCTTCGGTGATGGCGCCGACGCCGCGCTGGACCACTTCGACCTCGACCTCGGGGTTGGAGAGCTGCGCGAGCGCATCGGCGAGCGCCTCGGCGGGGCCGCCCTGGTCGGCCTTGATGACGAGCTTGAGCGTGCGCTTCTCGCCGCCGGCGGCGTGCGCCATGAAGTCCTCGAGCGAGACCGCGCCCTTGCTCGTGCGGCGGCTCTTCGCCTCGCGGTCGAGCCGCTCGCGTCGCTGCGCGATCTCGCGCGCTTCGGCCGAGTCCTCGACGACGAGGAACTGGTCGCCCGCCGTCGGCACGCCCAACGTGCCGAGCACCTGCACCGGGATCGCCGGCCCCACCTCCCGGACCGTCTTGCCGCGCTCGTCGAACATCGCACGCACGCGCCCGGAGTAGAGGCCGCAGATGAAGTCGTCGCCGACCTTCAGGGTGCCGCTCTGCACGAGGACCGTCGCGACCGGGCCCTTGCCGGGATCGAGCTGCGCTTCGATCACCGACCCGGCGGCGCGGCGATCGGGGTTGGCCTTGAGGTCGAGGATCTCGGCCTGGAGCAGGATCTGCTCGACGAGCGCCTGCACGTTGGTGCCCTTCTTCGCGCTGATCTCCGAGTGCAACACCTGGCCGCCGAAGTCCTCGAGCACGACGCCGTGGTTGAGGAGTCCCTGCTTGACCCTCATCGGATTGGCCTGTGGGAGGTCAATCTTGTTGATGGCGACGATGATCGGCACGCCGGCGTTCTTCGCGTGCGAGATCGCCTCGATCGTCTGCGGCATGATCGGGTCGTCGGCCGCGACGACGAGGACGACGATGTCGGTCACCTGCGCGCCGCGCGCGCGCATCGCCGTGAACGCTTCGTGGCCGGGCGTGTCGAGGAAGGTGAGCATCTTGCCACCCGGCGTGGTGACGTGATAGGCGCCGATGTGCTGCGTGATACCGCCCGCCTCGCCCGCGACGACGTTCGTCTTGCGCAGATGGTCCAGGAGCGAGGTCTTGCCGTGGTCCACGTGACCCATGATGGTCACGACCGGAGGCCGCGCCCTGAGCGTCTCCGGGGCGTCCTTCACCTCCTCGACGGCCGAGGCGGCGTACTCCTCCTCGCGCACCGCGTTGAAGCCGAACTCGCTGGCGATCAGTTCGATCTGATCGAAGTCGAGCCGCTGGTTGATGGTGACCATCAGGCCGAGGTTCTTGAACGCGAACGCGACGATCTGAGTGGCGGGCACCTTGAGGATCTCGGCCAGTTCGCTGACGGTGATGAACTCGTTGACGCGCACGGTCTTCTTCTCGACCTCGGCGGCGGCGGCGCGGATCGCCTCGAGCTCCTCACGGGAGCCGTCGTCGCGCTGCCCGCGGCGCTTGGGCGCGGGGCCGCCCATCTGGCGCATCGTGCGCGAGATGTTGGCGGACACGGCCTCCTGGTCCACCTGCCCGCGCCTTCCCTTCTTGCGGCGGGGGCCGGCACTGGGCGCCCCGACGCCCATCCCGCCGCCCGGGCGGCGGTCGTCGCGACGCGAAACGCCGCCGCCCAGTCCGGTGCCGGGCGTCGCGGACGCCACCGGTCGCGGCGGGAACGGCAGGCCGCCCGCGACGGGGCGCGGTCGAGGCGAACCGGGCACAACCGGACGCGGGCGCGGCCGCTCCGGGAGCGAATAGGGCGACGGCGCGGGAGGCGCCGGCGGCGCCGGCGGCGCCGCCGCTTCGAGGGGCGGCGCCACGCTGGTCGCCGCGGGCAGGACGAGCGTCGGCGCCGCGCCGGCGGGAGGGAGAGCTTCTGTCGAGAGCGACGGCTCCAGCTTGCGCGCGGTCACGTCGAGTGCGGCCGCCTCGTCAGCAGCCTCCATCGGCGCCGGCGCTTCCGGCTCAGGCGCCGGCATCGCGCGTCGGCGGCGCGTGGTGGACCTCGCGGCGACCGGCGGTGGCGCGGGCTCCGGCTCGGGCGCGGGTCTGGCCTTTGTCCTGGTCTTCGCCACGGCGGCCTTCGCCTTCGTCTTCGGCGCGGCCTTCGCCTTGGGCGCGGGCGCCGCCTTCGCCGGCGCCGCCGTGGTGCGGCGCCGCCGTGCCGGCCCGGCCGGCGCGGCCGACTTCGCGCGGGCGCGCTTCTCGCGCTCCCAGCGCGCGCGGGCACGCGCCACCTGGTCGTCGGCGAGCTGAGTCAGGTGACTACGGACGACCACGTCGAGCGCACGAAGCATCGCGATCACTTCGTCGCTCTCAATGCCGAACTCGGCCGCCAGATCGTGAACGCGGAGCTTCGTCAAGCGATCTTCCCCCGTACCCGCACGTCCGACGCGGAACCGACGATTCCGCGAATGCCCTTCGCCAGCGCGGCATCCACGATGCCGATCACCGCCGTCGCGTCCCGCCCCACCGCGCCGCCGAGCGCGGCGGCACTGACGTCGCGCGCGAGCGGCACGCCCTTGGCGGCCAAGAGCGGCAGCACCTTGTTCACGCTGTGGCGCGAGGCGTCACGCGCCAGCACCGCCAACTGAAGTTTGCCACGTTGCGCCGCCTCGCGCACTCGCTCCACGCCCACGACGACCAGCCGGCCGCGGACCCCGAGGCCGACGAGGCGGAGCGCACGCGCCCAGGTGGCACGGTCGGGCGTCATTGCGCCGGCTCGCCCCCGGGCCTGGCGGCGTCCGCCGCGGAAGCACTGGAGGCGCCCTCGGGGATCGCCGCCGTCTCGTCCGGCCCGCCGTCCGCCGTGACCTCGTTGATGAACGCCATCAGGCGGTCGGCCTCCTCCGGCGCGATGCCGGCGAGCTTCAGGAAGTCCTCGCGCTCGAGGTCAATGATGTCGTTGAGCGTCCGGTAGCCGCCCGCCTCGAGCACCGCGACGGTGGCGGGCGGCAGCCCCTCGATGTCGGAGAGCTTCACGTCGGCGGCCTCTTCGACCTCCTCCTCCTCGGGCAGCGGCTGGAAGAGCGGGATGTCACCGCCACGCTCGAGCCACTCGCGGCTCGAGTAGAGGTCGATCTTCCATTCGGTGAGCTCCGACGCGAGGCGCACGTTCTGCCCGTTGCGGCCGATGGCGAGCGAGAGCTGGTCCTCGTCCACGACCGCCTGGATCGTCTTGGTGGCCTGGTCGCTGAAGACGCGCGCCACCTTTGCCGGCGCGAGCGCGAGCTTCGCGAAGCGCTCGGGATCGGCCGACCAGGGAACGATGTCAATGCGCTCGCCGCCCAACTCCTGGACCACGGCCTGCACGCGCGAGCCCTTGAGGCCCACGCAGGCGCCCACCGGGTCAATCGCGTCGTCCCTGGAGACGACGGCGATCTTCGTGCGACTGCCGACCTCGCGCGACGCGGCGCGGATCTCGACAATCCCCTGCTGGATCTCCGGCACCTCGAGCTTGAAGAGTGCCTTCACGAACATCGGGTCGCCGCGCGAGAGCACGAGCCGCGGCCCCTTGGGCGTCTCCTCGATCTTCTTGAGCACGGCGCGGATGGGCTCACCCTGCTTGTAGTCCTCGCGGTGGTTCTGCTCGCGGTACGGGATGATCGCCTCGGCCTCGCGGAACTTGTTGAGCATCACGACGATCTTGCCGCGCTCGATCTGCTGGATCTCGCCGGAGAGGAGGTCGCCCACGCGTGAGGTGAACTCGTCACGGATCTTCGTGCGCTCACCTTCGCGGACGCGCTGGATGATGCGCTGCTTCGCGGCCTGGACGGCGGAGCGGCCGAACTCGCCGAAGTCCACCGGGATCTCCATCACGTCTCCGACCTCGTACTCCGGGTCCTCGAAACGCGCCTCCTCGAGCGCGATCTCCCGCGCGGGATCCTCGACCGTCTCCACGACGGTCTTGAGGAGCACGATGCGGATCTCGCCGCGATCTTCCTCAATCGCGACCTCGGCCTGCACGGTCGGCCCGTGCTTCTTTGCCAGGGCGGCGTGAATGCCGTCCTGGAGCAGCTCGTGCAACTCCGTGCGTTCGATCTGCTTGGAGTTGGCGAGCTCCCGAATCGCGTTGAGGATCTCCGCCGAACCGGCCATCCCGGGTCTCCTACGGTTGCCAGTGGAAGGCGAGGCGGGCCTCCTGCACGTCCGCCGCCGCCAGTATGATGTCGTTCCCTCTTGCGTCGCGCCCGACGATCCGCGCGGCCGCGCCCTCGCCCGCCACCTCGATGATCTCCAGCTCGACCCACCCGCCGACCGCCGCGAACCGCGGACTTTTCACGCTCGCGCGACGCCCGATGAAGCGACGCCACTCGTCGAGCGACCGGATCTCGCGTTCCAGCCCCGGCGACGAGACCTCGAGCACGTACCGCCCGTCAATCAACTCCGGCGACGCATCGAGCCGCGCCTCGATCGCGCGCGACGCCCGCTCGCAATCAGCGACGCGCACCTCCTGGAGATCACGGCGATCAATCCGCACGTCGAGGACGGGCCGGCCGCGACTCCCCCCGACGCGCAGTTGAACGAGATCAAGTCCGAGCGAGTCAAGTTCAGCAATCACAACGTGTTCCAGTTCAAGCTTCACGTCGCTTCTCTGCTTCCAGCGGAGACAAAAAAATGTGGGGAGACCTTCCCCCACATCCACCGGCGACCGCGAGCGTCGTTCGGCGAAGGGAACATAGAGGGCGGCGGGCGTGGCGTCAAGGAGGAGATGACCGAGACGCAGCCACGCCGCGGAATGCTCCTGCCAGAAGCGTTCTACCTCAGCGGCGCGATGATGACCGCCACCTGACGCTCGGTGTCGCCCGCCCGATGCGAGAAGAAGCGGTCGTTGTCGCAGCGCGTGCAGTGCGGACTCGCGGTGATCTGGCGGACTCCCTGCTCCTTCGCCTGTTCGGCGAGGAGGGCCCGGAGATCCACGTGCCGGCGGCGGATGGTCTTCCAGCCCGTGAGCTGCTCGAACACCTCCGGGCCCACCTCGTAGCAGCGACCGCAGATGGCCGGCCCGAGGTGGAGCTTCAACTCGCCGGGGCCGAACCCGAGCGCGGCCAGGCGCTCAATGCCCTTCGTGACGAGGCGTGCGGCGGCACCGCGCCACCCGGCGTGGAGGAGCGCGACCGTGCCGTCCGGGTGGGCGATGAAGACGGGGACGCAGTCGGCGACGGTGACGGCGCAGGCGACGCCGGCGGCGCGGGAGAGATGGCCGTCGGCGCCCTCGACGCGCACCCATCCGTCCCAGCCGTCGCCGTGCTCGAGGATGCGCGTGCCGTGGACCTGCTGCGCGCTGGCGAGGCGGGGCGCCGCGGACGAGAGCTCGAGGTGCAGGGCGCGCCACCGGCCGAGGGCGGCGGAGTCGGCGGGCTCGTCGTCCGCGAGGCCGAAGTCACCCGCGGCGCGCGTGGTGGTGAACGCGACCACGCCGAAGGAGGCGAAGTCGGGGACCGATTCGCGCAGCGGGAGGCTCGGCGCGGCGGTCACCCGGAGTCGCCCTCGAGGCGCCGGATGCGGGCCCCGAGCGCGCCGAGCCGCTCGTCAATCCGCTCGTAGCCGCGCTCGATCTGGCCGACGTTGTTGATGGTGCTCGTCCCCTTCGCGCAGAGCGCCGCGATGAGCATCGCCATGCCCGCGCGGATGTCGGGCGACTCGACCGTGGCGCCCCGCAGCTCGCTCGGCCCCGCCACGAGCGCACGGTGCGGATCACAGAGCACGATGCGCGCGCCCATCGCGACGAGCTTGTCCACGAAGAAGAGGCGCGACTCGAACATCTTCTCGTGCATCAGGATGATCCCCTTGCACTGCGTGGCAGTCACGATGGCGATGGACATGACGTCGGCCGGGAACGCGGGCCACGGCTGGTCCTCGAGCTTGGGGACGTGCCCGCCCAGGTCGCTCTGGATTTCCATCGCCTGCTCAGCCGGCACGACGAGGTCGTCGCCCTCCTCCCGCGTGACGATGCCGAGGCGCTCGAAGCCGAGCCGGGTCGAGCGCAGGTGCTCGACGCCGGCCTTCTCGATGCGAAGCGCCGAGCGCGTGACGGCGGCGAGACCGATGAACGAACCGACCTCGATGTGGTCGGGGCCGATGGCGTGCGTGGCGCCGTGCAGCGCGCCGCCGCCCACGATCGTGAGGACGTTCGTGCCGATCCCCTCGATGCGCGCGCCGAGCGCGACGAGAAAGCGGCAGAGATCCTGCACGTGGGGCTCGCCCGCGGCGTTCCGGAGCACGGTCGTGCCCCTGGCGGCGACGGCGGCCATCAGCGCGTTCTCGGTGCCCGTGACGCTCGGTTCGTCGAGGAAGACGTCAGCCCCCGTCAGCGCGCGCGCGGTGAAGACGATGCGGTCGGTGAACTCGTGCGTGGCGCCGAGCCGCTCGAGCGCGAGGAAATGCGTGTCGAGCCGGCGGCGGCCGATCACGTCGCCGCCGGGCGGCGCCAGCTCGGCGCGCCCGCAGCGCGCGAGGAGGGGTCCGGCCAGCAGGATGGAGGCGCGGATGCGCGCGCACATCGCGCGGTCGAGCGCGCCCGCGTTCACCTGGCGCGCGTGGACGCGGAGCGTGTTGCGCGCCTTCCACTCCACCTCGGCGCCCGTCGTGCGCACGAGCTCGACGAGCGTCTCGAGGTCGCGGATGCGCGGCACGTTCTCCAGCGTGACCGGCTGATCGGTGAGGAGCGACGCCGCGAGGATCGGGAGCGCGGCGTTCTTGTTGCCGCTCGGGCGGATCGTGCCGCTCAGTTTGCGGCCGCCTTCGACGACGAAGCGCATTGACAAGCGAAGGGCGAAGGGCGAAGAGCGAAGGGCGAAGCGTGATTCGTATGGGGAAGGATGCCCTGACACGAGGGGGACTTCAAGCGCTCGCTTGCCGCTCGCCGCACGCGGGTCTAGGATGCACGGATGACGATGCTCCGCGGGCTCCGCCGGCCGCGCCGACTCACGCGGTCCTGACCGCGACCGTGCGACTCGTCGCGCTCGCGCTCGGCGCGCTCGCGCTGGTAGCGCTCGTGCCGTCCGACGCGTGGGCCTGGACGCCGGGGACGCACATCCTGCTCGGCGAGGCGGTGCTGCGGAGCGCGGCGCTCCTGCCGGCGGCCGTCGCCGCGCTGCTCCGCGCGCATCCGCACGACTTCCTCTACGGCTCGATCGCGGCCGACACGAGCATCGCGAAGAAGTACGCGCGCTTCGGGCGGCACTGCCACGCGTGGCACGTGGGACTGGAGATCCTCGACCGCGCGCGGGACGAGCCGCTCCGCGCCTTCGCATACGGTTACCTGGCGCACCTCGCGGCCGACGCGGTCGCGCACAACTACTTCGTACCGCACCAGCTCGCGGTGACGTCGAGCACGAGCGCGCTCGGGCACAGCTACTGGGAAAGCCGGTTCGAGACGCACATTGGCGAGGCCTTCCCGCGCCGCGCCCACGAGATCGTCCTGCTCGATCACGGCCGGAACGACGAGCACCTGGACCGGATCCTGAGCCCGACGATCTTCAGCACCTCGACGAACCGCCGGATCTTCCGCGGGATGGTGTACGTCACCGACACGGAGAGCTGGCAACGGATCTTCACGGTGATGGCGCAGAACAGCCGGTGGGACCTCGAGGAGCACGACGTGGAGCGCCATCTCGTGCGCTCCTTCGACTTCGTGATGGACTTCCTCTCGCGCGACGCGGCGTCGGAGCCGTACGCGCTCGATCCCGCGGGCGACCGGGCGCTCCGCGCGGCGAAGCGGGTGCGCCGGGCGGCGATGCGCCGCGGCGGCGACGACGAGGCGCGCGCCGACGCCGCGCGCGAGTTCGGCCTGCCGGAGAGCGGGCTGCGTTTCGCGCGCGCGATCGCCGAGCCGCTCTACCTGCCGGCGCGCGCGGCCAGGAGCTGATTCACCTTCCGGGGATCGGCGCGCCCCTCGGACTTCGTCATCACGAAGCCGACGAGCACGCCCTGGAGCTTCCGCTCGCCCGCGGCGAACCGGCCCGCCTCCACCGGATGCTCGGCCCAGACCTCGTCAATCCAGCGCTCGAGCGCGGCGGCGTCGCCCACCTGGAGAAGGCCGTCGCGCTCCGCGACGGCGCGCGCGCTTCCGCCCTCGCGGCCGATCGTCGCGAAGACGGTCTTCGCGGCGGTCGTGCTCAGGGCGCCGCTCTTCACGAGTCCGATCAGTTCGGCCAGGCCGGCGGCGGACACGGGGAAGGCCTCGATCGCCCCGCCGCTCTCGTTCAGCGCGGCGAGCACCTCGCCCATCACCCAGTTGGCGGCGGCCTTCGGGTCGCCCACGGCCTTCGCGACGGCCTCGAAGTAGTCGCCTACCGCGCGATTGGCCGTGAGCACCTCGGCGTCGGCCACCGTCAGCCCGTACGCGGCCGAGAAGCGCGCGCGCCGCGCCGCCGGAAACTCCGGGAGCGCGTGCCGGACGCCCGCGATCCAGGCCGGCGCGAGCACCAGCGGCGGCAGGTCGGGCTCGGGAAAATAGCGGTAGTCGTGGCTCCCCTCCTTGGACCGCGCGGCGCGCACCGCGCCCGCCGCGGCGTCGAAGAGCATCGTCTGCTGGTGCACGTCGGCGCCCGCGTCGTAGGTCGCGCAATGACGCGCGAACTCCAGCTCCAGTGCCTTCGCCACGTTCGAGAAGGAGTTCAGGTTCTTGATCTCCGTTCGCGTCCGCAACGCCGTTTCGCCGCGCGGCCGCGCGCTCACGTTCGCGTCCACCCGCAGGCTCCCTTCCTCCATCGAGCAGTCGGAAACGTCCGCATAGCGGAGGATCTCGCGGATCGCGCGCAGGTACGCGCCGGCCTCCTCACTGCCCCGGATCTCGGGCTCGCTCACGATCTCGACGAGCGGGACCCCGGAGCGATTGAGGTCAATCGCGGTGTGGCCCGCGAAGCGGTCGTGGACCGACTTGCCGGCGTCCTCCTCCATGTGCAGGCGGGTGATCCCGATGCGACGCCCGGGTCCGAGCGCGACCGCGCCGTGCTCCGCAAGGGGGCGGTCGAACTGCGAGATCTGGTATCCCTTCGGCAAGTCGGGGTAGAAGTAGTTCTTGCGCGCGAAGATGGAGCGCTCGTGCACGGCGCAGCCGAGGGCGAGCGCCGCGCGGACGGCCAGCTCCACCGCCCGTTCGTTGAGCACGGGCAGCGCGCCCGGCAGCGCGAGGCAGACCGGGCAGGTATTCCGGTTCGGCTGATCGCCGAAGGAGGTCGGGCATCGGCAGAAGGCCTTGGTGCGCGTCTTGAGCTGCACGTGCACCTCGAGTCCGACGATCATCTCGTATCGCCCGCCGTACGCCGCACGAACACCGTGCGGCTCGTGTGGCTCGCGCGCCTCGCGCCCCTCCCTCATCGGTGCGCCTCCGCCCCGAGCTCCTCCTCGAGCGCATACGCCGCGCGGAACATCAGCGCCTCGCCGAAGCGCGGGGCGAGGATCTGCCCGCCCACGGGGAGGCCGTCCACGCGGCCGATCGGGACGGAGATCGCCGGGATTTCCGCGAGGTTCGCAGTGACCGTGTAGATGTCGCTCAGGTACATCTCGTACGGGTCGGAGATCGCGCCGTGCTCGAAGGCGGGCGTCGGCGCCGTCGGGGTGAAGAGCGCGTGCACGCCGGAGGCGAAGACGTCGGCGAAGTCGCGCGTGATGAGCTCCCGCACCTCCATCGCCTTCCGGTAGTACGCGTCGTAGTAGCCCGCCGAGAGCACGTAGGTGCCGAGGAGGATCCGGCGCGTGACTTCCGCGCCGAACCCCTTCGATCGCGTGGCCTCGTACATCCCGCGCAGGCCGTCGCCCTCGATGCGAAGCCCGTACCGCACGCCGTCGAAGCGGGCGAGATTCGCCGAGCACTCGGCGGGCGCGATGATGTAGTAGACGGGAATGGCGAGGTCGGTGTGGGGGAGCGAGACGTCGCGGATCTCGGCGCCGCGCGCGCGCAGCGCCTCGAGCGCTTGCTCGCAGCGCTCGCGCACCGCGCGGGCCAGCGAGGGCTGGAAGCACTCCTTCGGCTTGCCGATCACGACGCCCGCGAGCGAGCGTTCGCTCGTGCGGAAAGCCGGCACGGGCCGCGGCGCGGAGGTCGCGTCGTGCGGCGTGTCGTCGCCGGAGACGACCTCCATCGCGAGGGCGGCGTCGTCCACCGTGCGCCCGAAGACGCCGATGTTGTCGAGCGACGAGGCGAAAGCGACGAGTCCGAAGCGGCTGATGCGGCCGTAGGTCGGCTTCACGCCGACGATGCCGCAGAACGAGGCGGGTTGGCGCACCGAGCCGCCGGTCTCCGAGCCCAGGGCGATGGGGACGATTCCCGCGGCGACGGCCGCGGCCGAGCCGCCGGAGGAGCCACCGGGCACGCGGGAGCGGTCGAGCGGATTGCGCGCCGGTCCGAACGCGCTGTGCTCGGTGGAGGAGCCCATCGCGAACTCGTCCATGTTTCCCTTGCCCACCAGCACCGCGCCCGCCTTGCGCAGCTTCCGCGCCGCGGTCGCCTCGTAGGGACTCACGTACCCTTCGAGGATGCGCGAGCCGCACGACGTCGTGAGCGCGGTGGTGGCGATGTTGTCCTTGAGCACGACGGGGACGCCCGCGAGCGCGCCGTCCGTGGGGGCGGTCGCGGCGGCGTGAAGCGAGAAGTCGCGGTCCGAGGACAGGATGCAGTTGAGTCCCGCCGGGCCGGCGTCCACCTCGCGGGCACGCGCGAAGCTCGCCTCGACCATCGCGGCGGCGCTCGCCCTGCCCTCACGAACCGCGGCGGCGATCGCCGCGGCGCCCGTCGCGAGGAGTGACTCGGGCGTAGCGCTCACGACTCCTCCGCGGGGTCGTCGTGCGTGGCGAGGCGCGGCACGAGGAAGAATCCCGCGCGCATCTTCGGGGCGAAGTCCTCGCGCGCGCGCTCGAGGGCGACGCCCGGTGGCGCGTCGGCGCGGAGCGGCATTGCCTCGCGCGCATCCTGCGCCGAGCGGACCGCGCCCGCGCTCTCGACCTGCTGCAGCACCTCCATGTGGCCGAGGATGCCGTTCAGCTCCCGGACCAGCGCCTCGACGCGGTCCTCGGGCACGCCGAGGCGCGCGAGACCCGCGATGTGCAGGACGTCCTCGCGGGAGACCGCCATCAGTCGAAATCCCGCTCGAGTCCCGCGAAGGCGACGACGAGCCGCTTGCGGCCCACGCTCTCGTCGTCGAAGTCCACGGTGACCTTGGTGTCGCGCCCCGCGCCCGCGAGTTCGGCGATGATGCCCGAGCCGAAGGTGCGGTGGCGCACGCGCTCCCCTTTCGCGAACGCCGGGAGGTCCTGCGACACCTCCTCGAGCGCCACCGGCCGCTCGCGCGCGGCGTCGGCGTGCCAGTGGCGCGTGTGGTCGTCATCGTCCCATGCCGCCGCCGGTGCGCGACGCCGGATGCGCGCCGCCGCGGGGCCGCTCGCGCGCGCCCGGATCGTCGCCTGGCAGTCGAGGAGCTGTTCCGCCGCCGGCGTGATGAAGCTCGAGACGACGGACGGGAGTTGTTCCCCGTTGCGGCGCCGGCTCCTCGCCCAGGTGAGGACGAGCTTCTTCTCGGCGCGCGTGATGCCGACGTAGAAGAGGCGCCGCTCCTCCTCGAGCAGCGCGGGATCGTCGAACGCGCGGCTCAATGGAAAGAGGCCGTCCTCCAGCCCGGCGATGAACACCACCGGGAACTCGAGTCCCTTCGCCGTATGAAGCGTCATCAGGGTGACCGCGTCGGCGTCGGCCGCGAGCTGGTCCACGGTGGCGACGAGCGACGCGCGCTGCAGGAAGTGGTCGAGCGGCCGGAGGCCGACCTCCCCGCCGTCCTCGATCACGAGCTCGGCGGCACCGCGCGCGAGCTCGGCGACGTTCTCCAGCCGCTCGTGCGCGCCGGACCCCTCCGCCCGCAGGAACTCCGCGTAGCCGATCGCGTCCACGAGCGCCGGGACGAGGGCGTCCACGCTCGCGTCGGCGGCCATCGCGCGAAAGCGCTCGACGAGCCCGGCGAACCCGGCGAGCGCCTGCCGGGTGGCGGGGCGGAGGTCGGCGACAAGGTCCTCGCGCGCGGCGGCGGCGAGCAGCGGCACGCCCGCCGCGCGCGCGGCCAGCGCGAGCGTCTCGACGGTCGTCTCGCCGACGCCGCGGCGCGGGGCGCCGATCGCGCGGCGGAACGCCTCGTCGTCGGCCGGGTTCGCGATGAGGCGGAGCCACGCGAGGAGGTCCCGGACTTCGCGACGGTCGTAGAAGCGCACGGCGCCGACCAGCCGGTACGGGAGCGCGCGCCGGCGGAACGCCTCCTCGAGCGGGCGGCTCTGGGCGTTGGTGCGATACAGCACGGCCACGCCGCCGAGGGCGTCACCGTCCCGGGTCCGCCGCGATTCGATGGTCTCCGCGACGTACTCGGCCTCGTCGCGGTCGTCGAGCGCGGTGACGAGCGCGACGGCCTCGCCCGCCGCCCGCGTGGCGCGGAGCGTCTTTCCGCGGCGGCCGACGTTCTCGGCGATGACCACGTTCGCCAACTCGAGGATGGCCGGCGTCGAGCGATAGTTCTCCTCGAGCCGCACGATGCGCGCGGCGGGATACGCGCGCTCGAACTCGAGGATGTTGCGCACGTCGGCGCCGCGCCAGCCGTAGATCGCCTGGTCGTCGTCACCGACGACGACGACGTTGCGATGGCCGGCGGCGAGCAGTTTGACCAGCTCGTCCTGCGCGCCGTTCGTGTCCTGGTACTCGTCCACGAGGACGTGCCGGAAGCGCCGCTGGAAGCGCACGCGCACGTCGTCGTGCGCGCGGAGCAGCTCGACGGGAAGCCAGAGAAGGTCGTCGAACGAGACGGCGTTGGCCGCGCGGAACTCGGCGTCCCACGCGGCGTAGAGCGGCGCGACAGCGCGGGCGAGCGGCGTCTGCGCGAGCGCCGCGTACTCCGCGCTCGGCACGAGCGCATTGCGCGCCTCGGAGATCGCGGCCGCGACCGCCCGCGGCGCCCAGGCCCTGGGCGAGACGCGGTGGCGGTCCATCAGGCGGCGGACCACGGCGAGCGTGTCGTCCTCGTCGTAGATCGTGAAGGCGGCGGTGCGCCCCACCAGCGGCGCGTGGGCCCGGAGCATCCGCGCGCCGACGGCGTGGAAGGTGCCGATCCACATCCCGGCCGGCTCGGCGCCGAGGAGCCGCGCGACGCGCGCGCGCATCTCGCGCGCGGCCTTGTTGGTGAAGGTGACCGCGAGGATCTCGTCGGCGCGCGCGCGGCCGTCCCGGAGGAGGCGCGCAATGCGCGCGGTGAGGACGCGCGTCTTGCCGGATCCGGCGCCCGCGAGGACGAGCAGGGGCCCTTCCCCGTGTTCGACGGCTTCGCGCTGCGCCGGATTGAGGGCGACCTGCGTCCCGGCGGGGGACGGCCCGTTCATCCCGGTAAGATAATGTCGAATACCGCGCCGCGATCCGACGGTACGAGCGTGAGCCGGCCGCCGTGATTCTCTTCGACGATGCGCCGCGTGAGCGCGAGGCCGAGCCCCCAGCCGCTCTCCTTGGTGGTGAAGCCCGGCGAGAAGATGCGACTCCGGAGGTCGCGCGGAATGCCGGGCCCGTCGTCGCTGACGCGCACGCGCGCACCGCCCTCGGGCCGCGGGTCCACGCGCACGACGATGGCGCCGCCGCGTCCGGCGAGGGCGTCGAGCGCGTTCTTCACGAGCGACTCCACGGCCCACTCGAGGAGGACCAGGTCGCCGGGGACGGCGATCGCGTCGGCGGGCCGCTCCGCGCGCACCGCGATGGGATGGGCAAGCGTCGGCGCGCGCGCCGCGAAATACGCGACCACGTTCGCCGCCACGGCGCTCACGTCCACCGGATCGCGGCGCGGCGGCCGGCCGATGCGCTCGAAGCGATGGGACACGCGCTCGAGCCGCTCGATGTCTCCCTGCATGTGCGGCAGCGCCTGCGCCACGACGGGATCGCCCTCGCGCGCGCGCAGCAGCTCGAGCCAGCCGCTCAGGCTGGAGAGCGGCGTGCCGAGCTGATGCGCCGACTCGCGCGCCATCCCGGCCCAGACGTGCTCCCGCTCGGCACGGCTCCTGGCGCGGAGCACGCTGACGCCCGCGAACACGAGGACGACGAGCGCCGCCAGTTGCACGAACGGCACGACGCGCATCCGGTTGAGGAACGGCGTGCGCCCGAAGTGCACGGTCACGAGCCCGGGGCGGACGACGGGCGCGTTCTCGCGATCGAGCGCTCGCACGTAGTCGAGCAGTCGCGGGTCACGGGCGTGTGCCGGGTCCCGCACGAGCGCGTCGAACGGCGTGTTCGCGGCGGCATACGGCGCGCCCGACGGGTCGGTGAGGACGACCGGCACGCCGAGTTCGCGCACGCTCCTGGAGAGATCGGCGAGCGCGCCGAGGCCGCCTTCGCCGGTCGTGTCGGTGAGGCCCTCGTAGACGCGCGCGTACATCCGGCTCGTCGCCGCGCCCTGCGCGTTCAGCTCGGCGGCGATGCGGCGCGTGTACCACACGTACGAGGCGAGCAGCGCGAGCAGGCCGACGGTGACGAGGACGCCCGGCGCGCTTCGTCGCATCGGCTAGCGAATGACGTCGGCGCCAAGGTAGCCGCGGAGCGCGTCCGGCACGCGCACGCCGCCGTCGGCGAGCTGGCCGTGCTCGAGGAGCGCGGCCACCACGCGCGGAAAGGCGAGTCCGGACGCGTTCAGCGTGTGGACGAAGCGCGGCTTTTCGCCGGGCGCCGGGCGGTAGCGGATGCCGGCGCGCCGCGCCTGGAAGTCGCCGAAGTTCGAGCACGAGGAGACCTCGAGCCACTGCCCCACCCCCGGCGCGAAGACCTCCAGGTCGTACGTCTTCGCGCTCGCGAAGCCCGTGTCGCCTGTGGCGAGGAGGACGACGCGATAGGGCAGCTCGAGCCGCTGGAGCACCGTCTCGGCGTGCCGCGTGAGCAGCTCGTGCTCCGCGGGCGAGTGCTCCGGCGCGCAGAAACGCACGATTTCGACCTTGTCGAACTCGTGCACGCGCAGGAGCCCGCGCGTGTCCTTGCCCGCCGCGCCGGCCTCGCGGCGGAAGCAGGCGCTGAAGGCGGTGAAGGCGCGTGGCAGCGTGCCGGCGTCGAGGATCTCGCCCGCGAGCAGGTTCGTGAGCGGCACCTCGGCGGTCGGAATCGCGAAGAGCGCGTCGTCACGCAGGGCGTACATGTCGTCCTCGAACTTCGGGAGCTGCCCCGTGCCGACCATCGCCGCGCGGTTCACCAGGAGCGGTACCCACACCTCCTCGTAGCCGAACTCGCGTGTGTGGAGGTCGAGCATGAAGTTCATGAGCGCGCGCTGCAGCCGCGCGCCGAGCCCGCGGAAGACGATGAACCCGGAGCCGGCCACCTTCGCGCCGCGCGCGAGGTCGAGGATGCCCAGGGCCTCGCCGATCTCCCAGTGGGGTCGCACGCCGCTCTCGGCGCGCGGCGTGCCCCAGCTCCGCACGACGGCGTTCGCCGCCTCGCCGCCCTCGGGCACGTCGTCGAGCGTGAGATTGGGGAGCTCGAGCAGGATCGCGTCGAGTTCGCTCTCCGCGCTCGCGCGCTCGCCCTCGAGCCGCGCGATCTCGTCGCCCAGCGCGCGGGTGCTCGCGACAAGCTCCCCGGCCGGTTCGCCCGCCTTCTTGCGGCGCGCCACCTCCTGGCTCGCGGAGTTGCGCGCGGCCTTGCGCTCCTCGACCGCCTGGATCGTCGCGCGCCGGTCACGGTCGAGGCGCTCCGCGCGCTCGATGAGCGGGCCCATCGCCTCGAGGATCCCGCGTCGCCGCATCCCTTCGCGCAGGGCGCCGGCCTGGTCGCGGACCATCCGGAGGTCGTGCACGGTCAGAACGCCGGAAGACCCGGCGCCAGCGAGCGGAAGCCGCAGTTCTGGTTGATGAGGGCGCGTCCGTACATCGTGCGGGCAGGCACGTCCACCGAATCAACGACGATCTTAGCGTGCAGGAACGGCGTCACCGAGAGCGCGCACGCCGGCTCCTGCGACTGCACGACAGCCGCCTCGCCTCGCCGCACGACCGTCGTCGAGTCCACCACGTAGCCGCTCCGCGGCGCTTCGGTCACGCTCTCGAATGCGACGCCCGGCCTCACGATGCCCACGCGCCGCGTCCCCGCCGGGTTCTGCGCCACGACGTTGACCGGGAGGAGCACGATCTCGCCCTGCGCGTTCAGGTCGAACGCGACGTCGAAGGCGAGCGTGCCGTCCACGCGCGCGACGGATTTCACCGCGATGTTGAGGGCCGTCGCGAAGGCGATCGGCGACCCGCTGAGCGCGTGCACCGTAAAGGGCTGCGTGACGTTCGTGAACTGGGCCGTCACCCTGAACGGGTCGTCGCAACCGGCGGCGAGCGCGAGGCCGGCGACCAGCATGAAACCGCGCAGGCAGGCAAGGCCGCGCGCCGCGCGCGAGGGGGCGTTTTTCGAGATCATCGTGGCGAGGCGTAGTGTATCGTGACGACAGGGCAACTTCAAGCGAATCACGCGCTTGACTTCACTCTGAGAGTGCGTACACTTCGACAACGTTTCCTCCCCTTCCGGAGCGGCCATGCCCACGATTCGCGACCTCGTCGCGGCCATCCGCCAGCGCGACGGTGTCGAGGCGGCGGTCGTCCTCGGCCGCGACGGCCTGCTGATTGACAGCCAGGCCGCACCGACGGTGGACGCGGAACGAGTCGCGGCGCACGTGCCGTCCATCATCCAGTTCGCCGACGAGATGGGGGGATCGGCCTCGCGTGGCACGCTTCAGACGGCGGTGCTCGAGCACGAGCGCGGGCTCGCCGTGGTCTCCTGTCTCTCCCCGGACGCCGTGCTCCTGGTGCTGGTGCAGCCGACGGCCAATCTGGGGCAACTGCTCTACGAACTGCGACGAAACCGCGCCAACATCGCCGCGCTCGTCTGATCGTTCTCTTTCCACGGACACTCGCGGGTCGTGACGTGGCACGTGCTGGTGGCCGATGACGAGCCGCACATCGGCCGCATCATCCAGACCAAGCTGGAGCAGGGCCCGTTCCGGGTCACGATCGTGTCCGGCGGCAACGAGGCCCTGGCGGCCCTCGCAGAGTACCCCGATGTGTCGCTCGTGCTCCTCGACCTGATGATGCCGGGACGGTCGGGGCTCGAAGTGCTGGCGGAGATGCGGGCGAACCCGCGCTGGTCGCGCGTGCCGTGCATCATCCTCACCGCCGCCGGGCAGGACCAGCGCTACGAGGAGGCGATGCGGCTCGGCGCCAGCGATTACATGACCAAGCCGTTCAGCCCGAAGCGACTCTACGCGCGCGTGGCGGAGCTGGTGGGCGCCGTGGAGGAGGGTCGGGCGCCCGAGGGCGCGCCGTGAGCCGCGCGCCATGAGCCAGACTCCGGAAGCCCGCGGCGCCGCGCGCTGGGTGGTCGTGCTCGCCGGCGGCGTGGGTTCGCGATTCTGGCCCGTGAGCACGCCGGAGCGCCCCAAGCAGCTCCTGCCGCTCGTCTCGTCGCGGCCGATGCTGCGGGAGACGGTGGACCGGCTCTCGCCGGTCGCGCCGCCCTCACGCACGCTCGTGCTCACGAGCGCGTCGCTCGCGCCCGCGGTGCGGGCGATGCTGCCGGAGCTGAGCGCGGACCACGTCGTCGAGGAGCCGACGGCGGCGGGCACGGCGGCGGCGCTCACCTGGGCCGCGCACCAGATCACCGCGCGCGCGAGCCGGGACGCGGTGATGCTCTCCGTGCACGCCGACTGGGCGATCGGCGACCCCGAACGCTTCCGCGCGGCGCTGGCCGAGGCGGCCGACGCTGCCGAACGCGAGCACGCGCTCGTCACCGTCGGCGTCGTGCCGCGGGCGCCGGATACCGGACTCGGGTACATCGAGCCCGGCGCCGTGGTGCGGGGAGCGTTGCGCCGGGTCGCACGGTTCGTCGAGAAGCCGGACCGCGCGCGCGCCGAGGCACTGGTCGCCGCCGGGTGCCTGTGGAACTCGGGGATCTTCGCGTGGCGCGCCGGCGACCTGCTGGATGAGATCCGCGCGCACTGCCCGGAGGTCGCGGACGCGCTCGCGGCGCACGCGGACGATCGCGAGGCGTTCTTCGGCGCCGTGCGTGCCGTCGCCATTGACGTGGGGTTGCTGGAGCGGAGCGACCGCGTCCTGGTGCTTCCGGGCGAGTTCGGCTGGAGCGACGTCGGCACGTGGGCCGCGCTGCGCGGCGTGCGCGCCGCCGACGCGCACGGCAACGTGCCCGCCGGCACGGCCTGGCTGCACGAGGCGCACCGCAACGTCGTGCACGCCGACGGGACGGCGGTGGTGCTCTACGGCGTGGACGACCTTGTCGTGGTGGCCACGCGTGGCGTGACGCTGGTGACCACGGTGGAGCGCGCCGCCGACCTCAAGGCGCTGCTCGACGCGCTGCCACGCGAGATGCGCGAGATGCGCGAGGGGCGCGAGGGGCGCGAGGGGCGCGAGCGATGACGGCCCCGTTCGTGCTGTACGACGACGCGCGCGCGCGCGAACTGGAGCCGTTCGCGCTGACGCGACCCGTCGGCGAACTCGTGGCCGGTGCCGAGCTGGTGCGCCGGCGATGGGAGCGCACGGCGGGTGCCGGGGCGACGGCGTTCGTGGGCGCGCCGCACCTCGAGCGGTTCGAGGAGCCGGGCGCGCCGCGCGCGGCGCGCGGGACGCTGCCGGCCGGGACGGTGCTGGCGAATACGCGCTGCGCCCCCGCGCTCGACGCGCGGCTCGGCGACGGCGCGGCGTGGCGCTGCGCGGGGCGGGTCGCGGCCGTCCGGCTCGCGGCACCGCTCGAGGTCGCCCGCCTCGCCGACGGCGCGCTCGCGCTCGAGTCGCTGGCCACGGGGCGCACGAGTGAACTGCGCGGCTGGTGGCTCGACGAGGTGTGGGACCTCGTCCGCCACCTGAGCGCGATGCTCGGCGCGGACCTCGCCGTGCTCGGGCCCGAGGAGGGCGGCGCGCCGCCGAGCGAGATGCGCGTGCTGGGCGAACACCCGGCATTCGTCGCGGCCGGCGCCTACATCGAGCCCTTCGTGCTCGCCGACACGACCGCGGGGCCCGTGCTCGTGCGCCGTGACGCGCGCGTCGAGGCGTTCACGCGCCTCGTCGGCCCGTGCGTGATCGGCGAGCGCACACGCGTGCACGGCGGGAAGATCGCGTGGTGCTCGATCGGCGCGGACGCGCGCGTGTGCGGCGAGATGAGCGTTGCGATCGTCATCGGGCACGCCAACAAGGCGCACGACGGGTTCGTCGGCCACTCGGTGATCGGGCGGTGGGCGAACCTCGGCGCAGGCACGATCACCAGCAATCTCAAGAACAACTACGGCGAGGTGACGCTCTGGACGCCGCGCGGCGCCAGGGCCACCGGGATGCAGTTCCTCGGCGCGATGATCGGCGATCACGCCAAGACGGCGATCGGAACCCGGCTCACGACCGGGAGCGTGGTGGGAGCCGGCGCCAACGTCTTTGGCGACGCAGTGCCGCCCAAGTTCGTGCCGCCGTTCGCCTGGGGCGCCGCGCCGCCCTTCGGCACGTTCGAGCGGGAGCGGTTTCTCGCCGTGGCGGAACGCGTGATGCGGCGGCGGGAGGTGACGCTCACCGACGGCCAGCGCCAGGCGCTCTCGGCCGCCTGGGCGCGCCGCGGCGTCTTCGTGCCGTGAAGGCCTGGGCGCTTGGCAGCGGGAGCCGCGGGAACGCGATCCTCCTGGAGTGCGGCGGCACGCGGGTGCTCATTGATGCCGGATTCGCGCCGCGCGCGCTCGCGCGGCGACTCGCGACGGTGCACGTGCCACCCGAGTCCATCGAGGCGGTGGTGGTCACGCACGAGCACGTGGACCACTCGCGGGGCGTGGCGGCGGCGCAGGCGAAGTGGGGGTGGCGCGTCGTCGGCTCCGCGGGGACGCTGGCCGGGATCGGCGGACTCGACGCGAGGCGCACGATCGCGGTCGCGCCGGCGCGCGCGTTCGCGATCGGGGCGCTGGACGTCGAGCTGGTGCGCGTGCCGCACGACGCCGCCGAGCCGACGGCGGTGCTGGCAACCGTGCGCCGCTCCGGCTTCCGCGCGGGGTGCGCGCACGACCTCGGCTCGGTGAGCGGCGCGCTCCGCCGCGCGTTCACCGGGCTCGATCTCCTGCTCCTCGAGTCGAACCATGATGAGGCGCTGCTGCGGAGCGGTCCGTATCCGCCCTTTCTCCAGGACCGGATCGCGAGCCGCACCGGGCACCTGAGCAACCGCCAGTCGTCGGGGCTCGCGAGGGAACTGGCCGGACCGTCGCTCCGGGCCCTCGTTCTCCTCCACCTGAGCGAAGTGAACAACACGCCCGAGCACGCGACGCACGCGGCCACGATGTCCCTCGCGGGCACACGGGTGCGCGGTGTGGCGGTCGCGGCGGCCGCGCAGGATCGGGTCGTCGGCCCCTTCGGCGACGCCAGGGGCGGCGCGCGACAGCTTCGACTGGCGCTGTAGCCGCAGACATCAGACATCAGAAGTCAGACGTCAGACGTCAGAAAGAACGCGGGAGCCCCGACCGACTGGAGCTCCCGCGCTTTCGCTACTGCCTTCAGCCGTCAGCGATCTGATATCTGGCGTCTGGCGTCTGACGTCTGCCCCTAGTACATCCCTCCCATCCCGCCACCCGGAGCGGCCGGCACCGGCCGCTCTTCCTTCTTCTCGACGACGAGTGCTTCCGTCGTCAGCAGGAGCGCCGCAATGGAGGCGGCGTTCTGGAGCGCCGTGCGGGTCACCTTCGTCGGGTCAATGACACCCGCCAGGACGAGGTCTTCGTAGGTGTCCGTGAGCGCGTTGTATCCGAAGTTCTTGTCCTTCGACGCACGCACCTTCTCCACGACGATGGAGCCCTCGGCGCCGGCGTTCTGGACGATGATCCGGATCGGCTCCTCCAGCGCGCGGCGGACGATCTCCACGCCGATCTGCTCGTCCTCATCCAGCTTGACCGCCTTGAGCGCGGTCTGCGCGCGGATGAAGGCCACGCCGCCGCCGGGCACGATCCCCTCCTCCACGGCCGCGCGGGTCGCGTGCAGTGCATCCTCGACGCGGGCCTTCTTCTCCTTCATCTCGCTCTCCGTCGGCGCGCCGACGTTGATCACCGCCACGCCGCCTGCGAGCTTCGCCTTCCGCTCCTGGAGCTTCTCCTTGTCGTAATCGCTCGTGGACTTCTCGATGGCGACCTCGATCTCCTTGATGCGGCCCTTGATCTTGTCCGCCTCGCCGGCGCCGTCAATCAACGTCGTGTTGTCCTTGTCAATGACGATGCGCTTGGCGCGGCCCAGGTCGGTCAGCACGGCGTTCTCGAGCTTGAAGCCGACTTCCTCACTGATCACCTGCCCCTTCGTGACCACCGCGATGTCCTCGAGCATCGCCTTGCGGCGGTCGCCGAAGCCCGGCGCCTTGACGCCGCAGATCTTGAGCGTGCCGCGCAGCTTGTTCACCACGAGCGTCGCGAGCGCCTCGCCCTCGATGTCCTCCGCGATGATGAGGAGCGGCTTTCCCGTCTGCGCCACCTTTTCCAGCACGGGGAGGAGGTCCTTCATCGAGGAGACCTTCTTGTCGTGGATCAGGATGTAGGCGTCCTCGAGGGCCGCCTCCATCTTCTCCGGATCGGTGATGAAGTAGGGCGAGAGGTAGCCGCGGTCGAACTGCATGCCGTCCACGGTCTCCAGCGTGGTCTCGAGGCCCTTGGCCTCCTCGACCGTGATGACGCCGTCCTTCCCCACCTTCTCCATCGCCTCGGCGATGAGATCACCGATCTCCTTGTCGTTGTTGGCCGAGATCGAGCCGACCTGCGCAATCTCCTTCTTGCCGCTCGTCGGGACGGAGAGCTTCTTGAGCTCCTCCACGACCGTGATGACGGCCTTCTCGATGCCCCGCTTGATCGCCATCGGGTTGGCGCCGGCGGTGACGTTCTTGAGTCCCTCGCGGAAGATCGCCTGCGCGAGCACCGTCGCGGTCGTCGTGCCGTCGCCGGCGATGTCCGACGTCTTCGTGGCGACTTCCTTCACCATCTGCGCGCCCATGTTCTCCACGGGATCGGAAAGCTCGATCTCCTTCGCGACGGTCACGCCGTCCTTGGTGACGGTCGGGGCGCCGAACTTCTTGTCCAGGACGACGTTCCGGCCCTTCGGGCCGAGGGTGACCTTCACCGCCTCGGCGAGCTGATCAACGCCACGCTTCAGGGCCGACCGCGCGTCGGTGTTGAAGTGCAGTTCCTTGGCTGCCATTGCGTTATTCCTTCAGAAAGAGGTGAGGTTCAGCTGAGCACGGCGAGGATGTCGGTCTCGCGGAGAATGAGCACCTGCTCGTCGTTGATGGTGACTTCCGTGCCGCTGTACTTCCCGTAGAGGATCTTGTCGCCGACCTTGACCTCCATCGGCACGCGCTTGCCCTCGTCAATGCGACCCGGGCCGACGGCGACGACTTCACCCTGCTGCGGCTTCTCCTTGGCGGTGTCGGGGATGTAGAGTCCGCCGCGCATCTGCTCGGTTTCCTCAAGCGGCCTCACGACGACGCGGTCGGCCAGTGGCGCGACCTTCGTTGCGGTGGTGGTCTTTGCTGCCATGATGAGTGCTCCTCCTCTCGTGGTTCAATGCGGACTGGCGATGGACAAACGAGGCTTTAGCACTCACCAGGCACGAGTGCTAACAACCCGAAGCGTACTCGTCGGGTGGGTGTGAGTCAACGGGTGGGGGTGAGTCAACGGAGGATACCGCGGGCGCAGTCAGGGTTTCGATTACACGCAAGTTGCTGGGCCGCAGTTACTTACCTATGAAGATCTCATCCAACCTGTCGCAAGGCGAGCATCTTGTACGCCATCGCCAGCCCCTGCAACGTCAGGTTGGGCTCGACCCTGTCGAACTCGGTGCAGAGATCCTCGAAGCTCGTGACAAGCCCGCCGGTGCCGATCACGAGCGGCGTCTTCTTGCGGGGCCACGCGGCCTTGAGGCGGCGCACGAGTCCGTCAATCGCCTCGGCGGCGCCGAAGACGACGCCCGCGCGGATGCACTCCTCGGTGCGCCTCCCGAGCACGCTCTTCGGCGGCACGATTTCGGTGGCCGGGAGCTTCGAGGTCTTGCGGAAGAGCGACTCGGCGGACATCAGGACACCGGGCGCGATGACGCCGCCCAGGAAGACGCCGTCGGCCGTGATGCAGTCGAAAGTGGTGGCCGTGCCGAGGTCCACGACGATGCAGTCGCGCTTGTGCAGGCGACTGGCGGCGAGGGTGTTGAGGATCCGGTCGGCGCCGACGGTGAGCGGCTCTTCCACGTCGAGGGTGATGGGGAGCTTCGAGCGGCCATCCACGATCAGCGCCGGAGCGCCCGTGAGGCGCTCGCAGGCTTCGGCGAGCGGCGCCGTCACGGGTGGGACGACGGATCCGATCGCGCTTCCCCGGACCGTCGAGCGCCTGACGCCTGCCGCGTCGAGGAGCGCGAGGAGGAGGAGGTAGACTTCGTCGGGCGTACGGCTGCCGTCGGTGGTGACGCGCCAGCGCTCGCGGACGGCGAGTCCGTGGCAGAGGCCGATCGTGGTCTCGGAGTTGCCGACGTCGAACGCGAGAATCATGGTGCCTCCCTCTCCTCCCCGGCGAACTCGAGTGACCCGCCGCGGTAATGCGCGACCCCACCCGCGGATTCGATGATGAGCGCGCCGTCGCTCGTGATGCCCTGGACGACGCCCCGGGCCGGCCGTGCGCACCGGCGGCCCCGAGCATAGTCGCGCGCGGCAAAGTCCGCGAGCTCGGCGCTCGAGAGCGGGCCGCGCGCCTCGGCGGCGACGCGCAGCACCGGGACGAGCACCTCGAGCAGCGCGAGGCGCGTCGCGGTGGGCCTGAGGCCCGCCGCGGAGGGCACGTCGGCGGGCGGGGCGATGTTGACGCCGAGGCCGATGGCGACCCAGTCGGGCCGCTGGTCGCGCCAGCGCGCCTCCACGAGGATGCCGCCGAGCTTGCGCGGGCCGACGTAGAGGTCGTTAGGCCACTTGACGGTGACGCGGCACGCGGCGAAGTGCTCGAGCACCGGGGCCGCGCCGAGGCCGAGCCGGAGCGAGAGCACGTCGAGCCCCGAGTCGCTCTCCGGGCGCTCCACGAGCGTCATCCAGAGCCCATGGAACGCGTGCGAGGTCCAGCGGCGGCCGCCGCGGCCCCGGCCGGCGCGCTGTTCGTCGGCGACGACGAGCGTGCCCGCGGCGGCGCCCGCGGCGCCCAGCCGATGCGCCTCGTCCATCGTCGAGGCGACGCGCGCGAAGAGGGCGACACGCGGGACGCCGAGCCGCGCCGCGAGCGCGGCGGCGTCGAGTCCTTCGAGCCGGTGCGCGGTCATCCCCGGGCGGCGGCGAGCGCGAGCACGGCGGCGCCGAGCGCGAAGCGGTAGAGCGCGAAGACGGCGAACCCGCGACGCTGGACGAAGCGGAGGAGCACGGCGATGGCCAGCCAGCTCGAGAGCGCCGCCGTGGCGACGCCGACAAGGAGTGGCGCCGTGACGCCGCTCTCGGCGAGCGCTTTCGGCACCTTCAGCGCCGCGGCCGCGGCGATGATCGGCATGGACATCAGGAAGCTGAACACGGTGGCGCTCGGGCGGTCGAAGCGGAGCGCGCGCGCCGCAGTGATGGTGGCCCCGGAGCGCGAGACGCCGGGAATGAGCGCGAAGGCCTGCGCGCACCCGACCAGGAGCGCGTCGCGCCACCGCATCGCGGGCAGCGCGCGGATGCGCGCCGCGGAGGCGTCCACGATCCAGAGCACGGCGCCCATCACGATCAGCGCGAGCCCCGTCAGGGCCGGCGTGCGGAAGACGGTCTCCGCCTGCTTCTCCAGGAGGAGTCCCGCCAGGGCGCCGGGCACGGTGGCGAGCGCGAGGAAGAGCGCGCGACGCTCCTGTTCCGTCTCGACGCGGCGCCGGACCGCGATCGCGAAGGCGGCGCGGCCCAGCGCGACCCACTCGGCGCGAAAGTACCAGAGGAGCGCCACGAGCGTGCCCACGTGCAGCGCGACGTCGAAGGCAAGCCCGGGCGCGGACCAGCCGAAAGCCCACGGCGCCAGCGAGAGATGCGCGGAGCTCGAAATGGGCAGAAACTCGGCGAGGCCCTGGAGCGATCCCAGGACGAAGGACTGAAAGAGGGTGATGTCGGACACCTCCGGACTACCCGCGCACCGCGGCCGGCTCCGCCTGGTAGAGCGCCTCGTACTTCGCCACGATCTGGTCGAGCGAGAAGCGCGCGCGGGCGTCGGCCGCAGCGGCAGCGCTCATCGCCTTCCAGCGCGTCTCGTCACCGAGAATCTCGAGCGCGACGGCCGTCATCGCGTCGAGGTCGCCGACGGGACGCAGCGCCCCTGTTTCGCCGTCCCGGATGACCTCGCGGATGCCACCCGCGTCGTAGGCGAGCGCCGGCACGCCGCACGCCAGGGCCTCGAGCGCGCTGAGCCCGAACGATTCGCGGTCCGACGGGAGCACGTAGAGGTCGGCCGACGCGAGGAGCGGGGCGACGGCGTCGATCCGGCCGAGGAAGAGGACGTCGTGCTCGAGGCCGAGGGCGCGGGCTTCCTCCTCCGCGGAGATCCGCTCCGGGCCGTCGCCCACCATCACGAGCACGCTCGGCTGCTGGCGCCGCACCCGGTCGAAGATGCGCACCACGTCAATCACGCGCTTCACGGGTCGGAAGTTCGAGATGTGCATCAGGATCTTCTTCCCCTGGCCGAACTGCCGCCGGAGCGTCGGCTCGTAGCGGCGGCGGTCGTAGACGGCAGGATCCACGAAGTTGTGGATGACCTGCACGTCGCGGCCCTCACACCCGAACGCGCGCACGGTCTCTTCCTTGAGGAACTGTGAGACCGCGGTGATCCGGTCGGACTTCTCGATCGAGAACTTGGTGATGGCGTAGAACGAGTGGTCCTGTCCGACGATGGTGATGTCGGTGCCGTGCAGCGTGGTGATCACGGTGATGTCACGCCCTTCCTCGCGCAGCATCTGCTTGGCGATCCACGCGCTCGTGGCGTGTGGAATGGCGTAGTGGACGTGGAGCAGGTCGAGTCCTTCCCTGACCACCACTTCGTGCATCCGCACGGCGAGCGCGAGGTCGTAGGGCGGATACTGGAACAGCGGATACCGCCCGACGTCCACTTCGTGGAGGAAGACGCGGGGGAGGAACACCGGCAGCCGGAACGGCTGCTGGTAGGTGATGAAGTGCACCTCGTGCCCGCGCGCGGCGAGCGCGATGCCGAGCTCGGTGGCGACCGCGCCCGAGCCGCCGTAGGTCGGATAGCAGGTGATGCCGATCTTCACTCGCGCTCTCCCCCGCCCCACCAGTCCTCGACGATCGTGTCGCAGCGGGGATCGCGCGAGTCCACGCGGAGGACCCGCTGGCCCGCGAGCTGGTGGCGAAACCACGTGCGCTGCCGCTTCGCGTATTTCCGCGTGGCGCTAAGTATAGTGTCGCGCGCCTCGTCGAGGCTCAGCCGGCCGCGCGCCACCTCGCGCACCGTGTCGTAGCCGCACGCTTGCCAGGCGGGTGCGTCCGGCGGAACGGACTGTTCGAGCGCGCGCACCTCGTCCACCCAGCCCGCGGCGAGCATCTCCTCGAGGCGCGCGGCGATCTGGGCGTGCAGCGTCCGGCCGGGATCCACCACGAGCCAGCGGGCGTGGTATCGCTGTTCGCGCGCGGCCTCTCGTTGAAGCTCGCTGATCCGGCGCCCGCAGAGCAGCGCGACTTCGGCCGCGCGCAGCAGTTGCGCGCGGCCCAGCGCCGCGCGCACGGGATCGAGCGCGGCGACCCAGCGACGCAGCGCGTCGGTGGGGAGCGCGCTCAGCTCGGCCTCGAGCGCGGCGCGCCGCGCCTCGTCCATCGGCGGCGCCTCGAAGAGCGGCGACACGAGCGCACGCAGGTAGAGGCCCGTGCCGCCAACGACGAGCACGCGCGAGGCGCGCGCCGCGGCGATCCAGCCCTCCGCGTCCTTCGCCCACCGCGCCGCGGACCAGCGTTCCGTCGGCTCGGCGACGTCAATCCCCCGGTGCGGCACCCGGGCGCGATCGGCCGCGCCCGGCTTCGCGGTGCCGATGTCGAAGCCGCGGTAGAGCTGCCGGGAGTCGGCACTCACGATGGTGAGCCGGTGCCGCGCCGCGAGCGCCAGCGCCAGCGCGGACTTCCCCGCGGCCGTCGGGCCACAGAGGATGCAGAGCGTCGCGGGGGGCGCGGGCCGCGGCGCGCGCTCCCGGGCCGTCCGCGGCGGCGGCGCCGGAGGGCCGCGCGGCGCGAGGGTGCCGTCAGCGTCGGCCAAAGCGCCGCTCGAGTTCATCCCAGCCGATCTGCACGATCGTGCTCCGGCCGTGCACGTCGTGCGCGGGGAGCGTGGTGCGCGCGAGGGCGATGTAGAGCGCGCGCATTTCCGCGGGCGCGAGCGGATCGCCCGCCTTGATCGCCGCCTTGCACGCGACGGTCGCCGCGAGCCGCTCGTGGCGCGCGAGTCCTCCGCCGAGCCGGTCGCCGGCGAGCGACGCCAGCGTGTCGCGCAGGCAGCGCTCGGCGTCGAAGCGCGGATGCGGGAGCGGGACGCTGCTCACGAGCAACGTGCGGCCCCCGAACCCCTCCACGGCGAAGCCCAGTTCCGTGAAGAGGTCCCGGTGCTCCTCGAATGCCTCGGCCTCGGCCGGTGCGAGGTGGAGCGTCATCGGGAAGAGGAGTGTCTGTGAAGGCGCCTCGCCCCGTTCGAGGGCGCGGATGAACTGCTCGAACAGCACGCGCTCGTGTGCCGAGTGCTGATCAATGAGCACGACGGCGTTGTCGCGCTCGAAGAGGAGGTACGTCTGCCGCAGCTGCACGAGCGGCGGCACGTGGACCGGGACGGGAGACTCGAGGGGGGAGACGGCCGCGGAGAAACCGCGCCCGACATCCGTCGGCTCCAGCGGCTCTTCGGGCCCGCCGAAGAGCGGCGCGAGACGGTCCGGCGCCGACCGGAGCACCTCGACGTCCACCGCCGCGCCGCCTTCGACCGCCGGCGCGGCGAACGCGTGGCGCACGTGGCCGAACGCCGCCGCGCTCTGCTGCGTCCCGAGGGCGCGGCGCACGGCGCGCTCGACCGCGCGTTCCGTGCTCCAGCGGTCACGGAATCGCACCTCGGCCTTCGCCGGGTGGACGTTCACATCCACGTCGGCGCCGGGGAGCGTGAGCTCGAGCAGGAGGGTCGGCCGCACGCCGGCGGGAATCGTGGAGCGATAGGCCGCCTCGGCGGCGCGCACGAGGCCGGGGTCGCGCACGGCGCGGCGATTGACCGCGAGGAAGACGCGGCGGCTCGTGAGTCCCACGTCGGCGGGGCGCTGCACGAGCCCGCACACGCGCACGGGACCGCTCACGTCGTCCACGGGCACGAGCGCGTCGGCGGCCTCGGCGCCCCATAGCGCCGCGACGCGCTCGGAGAGCGACGCGGCGGGCGGCAGCGCGAGCGTCTCGCGCCCGTCGTGCGAGGCGGTCAGGCGCACGTCGGGGCGCGCGAGCGTCATCGTGGTGAGCACCTCCACGATGGCGCGCCACTCGCTCCGGGCGCCGCGCAGGAATTTCTGTCGCGCGGGCGTGTTGTAGAAGAGTGCCTCGACCGTCACGGAGGTGCCGCGGCGGCGCGCCGTGGCATCCACGGCGCCGAGCGCGCCGCCGGCGACCCGCACGCGCGTCCCGGCGCCGTCGGCGGTGGCGGTCTCGATCTCGAGGCGCGCGACCGAGCCGATCGCCGGCAGCGCTTCCCCGCGAAAGCCGAAGGACGTGACGCCCACGAGGTCGGCGGCGTGGCGGATCTTCGAGGTGGCGTGGCGCTCGAGCGCGAGGACGGCGTCGTCGCGGGACATGCCCGTGCCGTCGTCGCTCACGCGGATCGCGGCGCGCCCGCCCTCGCTCACCGCAACTTCGATGGCCCTCGCGCCGGCGTCGAGCGCGTTCTCGACGAGCTCCTTCACCACCGACGCGGGGCGTTCCACGACCTCGCCGGCGGCGATCTGGTCGGCCACCTCCGGCGGCAGGATGGCGATGGTGGGCGCGCTCGTCACGTCTCGAATTTCCCGGCGTGCGCGGCCCGGGTCAATCGCGGCCGAGCGGGGCGAGGCGCTCCGTGGCGATCCACCCCTCGCGCCCGCCGTCGAGCGCGAGGTGCGTCCAGACGCCGCGCCGCTCGAGCACGCGCGCCACTTCGCCGGTGAGCGGCATCGCCCCGCTCTCCGCGCCGAGCGCGGGGAGCACGCGGAGCTGAGCGGGATCGGTGACCACGGCGAGCCGGCGCCCCTCGAGCGCGTTCTCGAAGGCACGCGCGAGCGTGCCGGAGGTGCCGACGACGACGACGGTCACCAGGGCGAGCCGGAGCGCGGGGCGCCGCCGGGCGCACTGGCGCGCGACGAGCGCCCAGCCGGCGAGCCAGAGGATGAGCGCGAGGGCCGACGGCCCCCGGGCGGGGAGCGCGGGCACGCGGGCGTGTCCGACGTCCTGCGGCGCGCGGACGAGCGAGAGCCGTTGGCGCAGTTCGGCGGAGGTCGGGTCAAGGCGAAGGGCGCGCTGCCAGCCGACGACGGCGCGGGATGTATCGTGTGCCGCCCACGACGCCGTCCCCGCATTGGCCCACGCCGCCGTGGCGCGCGGCGCTTCGCGCGCGGCATCCTCGAAGAGTCGCGCCGCACGCAGGTAATCGGCGCCGAGGTAGGCGGCGACGCCCTGCGCGAAAGGCGCGCGGGCGCGCTGGAGGTCACGGGCGAAGAGCGCGCCCGCGCCACAGAGACCGAGCACGAGCACGAGCGATGCGGTCCGGCCGGCGATCGCGCGCGCGCGCGGCAGCGCTTCGCGATCCACGCGCTGGAGCAGGAGCGCGGCGCGGCGCGCGAGGTCCGCCGCACCGAGTGGAGGCGCGTGTGGTTCCGCCGCGCCGCCGAACGCCGCGGCATCGAGCCGGTCGAGCAGTTCCTCTGCCTCGCGCGCGGCCTCGTCACTCACACCTTCGAACCGGAGCGCACGCGCCCACGCGCCGGGCTCGGCGAGCACCGCCGCCTCGAGGCCGGTCCGCGCGCGCAGTCCCTCGATCAGCGCGCGGCGCACCGCCGCGTCGGAGGGCGCGCGTGGCGCCGGCTGCCCCATCGCACGCAGCCGCTCGCGCGGTGACGGCACCCGCGGCGCGCGCCGTGGGCGGCGCAGCAGCCAGGCGACGAGCGCCGCAAGCGGCGCCACCGCGAGGAGCGCCCGCACGACGGCGAGGTCGCCGAGCGCGGGTGGTGCCTCGCGCCCGAGGTCCGCGCGCAGCGCGAGGAGCGCCGTGCCGGCCGGCGCCTCGGCGGCGCCCTCGAGCGCGACGACGTCACCGGGCGCGACGCGCACGATGAACGGTTCGGTCGTCGCCGTCTCGTACCGGCGCGAGAACGGATTGAAGTAGGTGAAGCGGATGGCGGGCACCTGCTGCGCGCCGCTCACACCGGGTGTCACGAGCCAGTCGAACTCCTTCGCGCCGCGCAGCATCGTGAGCGAGGAGTCGAGGCGCGCGCGCTCATCGGCGGCCACGACGCTCGCCCACGGGACCGCGAGCGCGGGCCGCGGGAGCAGCGTGGCGTTCCCCTGCCCTTCGAGGCGCAGGGTCAGCACGAGCGGATCGCCGGCGCGGGCGCGGGTGGCGTCCGCGCGCGCCGTCGCGCGCCAGACGCCGATCGCGCCGGCCCAATCCGCCGGGCGGCCGGCGGCGGGCGGATCCACCGCCACGAGCGCGACGGCCTCGGAGCGCAGCGTGTAGCTCTCCTCACGACTGAAGAAGCTCGGGCTCTGCGGCAACGCGTAGGTGAGCCGCGCCTGCGGGATGTCGTAGCGCCCGCGCGTGAGGGGGAAGAGCGCGCGGCGGAAGATGTGCACTTCGTACGGCCGGCCGTCGAGCGTGACCTGAAGAGCGCCGCCGCGCTCGGGCAGGTCGTACGCGAGCATCGCGCGCGACTCCGGCGGGAGGAACTCCGGATTGCGGCGCAGGCGCTGGCGCGTGTCCTGGTCGAGAAAGACGCCGAGCTGATACGTCGCCTGCTGTCCGACGAAGACGGTCTCGGGCGCGATGCGCGCGTGGAAATCCACGCCGCGCGAACGGTCGAGGCGCGACCGCGTGACCACATCCGGCAGCGGGGCCTGCGCCGCGGCCTGGAGCAGGAAGAGGGCGGCGAGCAGCGTCACCAGTCCTTCGCTCCGCTCGGACGTTCCTGCCGCGTGCCCCGCTGGCGCCGGGCCTGGGTCTCCTTCTCGTCGCGCGCGGCGGACGAGAGGAGCTGTTCCGCCTGCTGGCGCGACATCCGCGGCGCCTCCTCCACCACTAGCCGCTCGCGCGGCTGCGACTGCCGCTGGCTCTCCTGGTCGTCGCGGCTGCCGCCGCGTCGCTGTTGCCGGAGCCGGAGCGCGAGCTCGTAGTTCCACGCCGCGTCGGCGTCGTCGGGGCGTTGCAGCAGGAGCGCCCGGTACGCCGCGATGGCACCCTCGAGCGATCGCGGGTCGCCGTCGTCGGCGCGCAGGCCCCGGCGCAGATGGGCGAGGCCGAGATTGTAGAGCGCGCGCTGCCGCACGAGCGCTTCGGGACTCAGGGCCGCGCGCTCGAGAGCCTCCGCGGCCGCGTCGAGCGAGTCGGCCGCGAGCATCGCCGTGCCGTAGTTGAAGAGGGTCACGGGTCGCCGGTCCCCGGTGGCGATCTCGCCACGCCAGATGCGCGCCGCCCGCAGGGGGTTCCCGGCCCTGAACGACGCCATCGCGTCGCGCGGGGATTGCGCCTGCGCGACACCGGGGAGCGCCGCGAGGACGAACGCGGCCGCGCCCAGCCGCAGGAGCCCGCGGAGGCGGTCGAACGAGCCGCCGTCGGCGCGCCACGCGTCGAGAAGGAGCAGCAGCATCACCGGCAGGAGGAACCACGCCACCCGGAGCGGCCGCGAGAGCCCTTCGGCGAGATCGCGCTGCTGCTGATCGAGGCGCGCGAGCGCCTGGCGGATGCGTGAGCCCTTGTCGGAGGCCTCCGCGGCGATGAACTCCCCATCGGCCGCACGGGCGACGTCGCGGAGCAGGACGGGATCGTAACGGGTGATCACGATCTGGCCGTCGGCGTCGCGCTTGGCGACGGTGGCCGGGCCGTCGCGCAGCGGGATGGTCGCGCCGCCCTCCGTGCCGAACCCGACCGTGATCACCGAGATCTCCGCGTCGCGCGCCGCGCGCGCGGCCGCGAGCGACGCCCGGCGGTCGTCGAACGCCTCGCCGTCGCTCAGGATCACGAGCGCGCGCCCCGCCGCCCCGCGCGCCGCGCGGAGGAGGTCCGCGCCCTGGACGATCGTCGGCGCGAGCGCCGTGCCGGCCTCGCCCACGATGGACGGATCGAGGTTGTCGAGGAAGAGCTCGATGGCGCCGTCGTCGGCCGTGAGCGGCGACAGGATGTAGCTCTTCCCCGCGAACGCGAGGAGCGCCACGCGGTCGCCGGGCGACGCCGCGCGGAGGCGGCGCACCTCCTGCTTCAGGCGCTCGAGGCGACTCGGCCGCTCGTCCTCGGCGAGCATCGAGAGCGAGGCGTCCATCGCGAGCACCACGTCGATCCCCTCGGTCCGCACGATCGCGGTGCCGGAGCCCCACCGCGGCCCCGCGAAGGCGAGCGCGCCGAGGGCGAGCGCGACCGTCACGCGGCCGGCGCGCGCGAGCGGCGCCCGCCGGACGAGCGGGGGCGCGAGCCGGCGGACCGCGCGCTCGCCCCCGAGCCGCGCGAGGCGGACGAGCCGGCGCCGGTGCCAGCGCCAGAACATCAGGGCCGACAGGCAGGGGAGCACCACTGCACCCGCCAGCAGCCACGGGAGATCGAAGCGCAGGTTCACGGCAGCGGGCCCCGGGCGGCGAGGAGGCCCAGCTCCGCGAGGAGCGCGCCGAGCGCGATTCCGAGCGGCCAGCGATAGAGCTCGCGGTAGCGCACGTAGCGCTTCGCGCGGATCGGCGAGCGCTCGAGTTGGTCAATCTGCTCGTAGATGCGCTGCAAGGACAGCGCGTCGCGCGCGCGGAAGTAGCGGCCGCCGCTCGTCTGCGCGATGTACTCGAGCAGCGGCTCGTCCAACTCGACCGGCCGCGTCTCGTAGCGCAGACCGAACACGCCGCGGCCGACGGGCACCGGCGCCATGCCCTCGCTGCCCACGCCGATCGTATAGATGCGCACGCCGAGCGCGGCCGCCGCCTTGGCCGCGGTGCGGGGGTCGATCGTGCCGCGGTTGTTCACGCCGTCCGTGAGGAGGATGAGCACCTTCGAGCGGCCCTGCGCCCTGTGCAACCGGTTGGCCGACGTGATGATCGCCGTGCCGATGGCGGTGCCGTCTTCCTGGATGAGCCCCGGCTGGAGGTTGTCCACCGAGGCGAGCACGACGGGATAGTCGATCGTGAGCGGCACCTGCGTGAGGGCCTCGCCCGAGAAGGCGACGAGCCCGATCTCATCCACGGTGCGGCTCGCCACGAACTGCTTCACGCGCTCCTTCGCCACCTCGATCCGGTTCTGCGGCTGGAAGTCTTCGGCGAGCATCGAGCTCGAGAGATCGATGGCGAGGATGATGCTGATGCCGTCGCCGGTCACCTGCTCGACGCGGGCACCCGACCGCGGACGGGCGAGCGCGACGCAGGCGCCGGCGATCGCGAGCACGCGCGCGGCGAGGAGGATTCGCGCGGTCCAGCGGCCGAGCGAGGGTCCGCGTGCGAGCACGTCCACGCGCGAGAAGAGGATGGCGGCCGGCCGCCGCCGCCGCCGCCACCAGAGCCAGAGCGCGGGCAGCGCGAGGAGGGCGAGCCACCACGGCGCGCCGAAGTCGAGGAGTCCGTAGCGACTCACGCGCGTCGCCGCGCCGCGCGCGCGGGGGGCGGGCCTTGATCGAGCGCCGCCAGGCGCGCCTCGTACGCCTGCTGGACGTCGCGCACGATCGCGCGCGCTTCGCGGCCGAGCGCGACGGCCACGTCGGGCGCGACGGCCGCGCCGGCGTAGCGCACGGCGGCGTCGCGCTCGAGCAGGTCGCCGAGCCGTTCGGGCGCGAGGGGAAACTGGACGTGCGCGAGCGCGTCCACGAATTCGCGCGGCGTCAGCGCCTCGCGGGCGCTCGGGAAGCGGCGCGCCACGTAGCCGCGGAGCACGTCCACGTGGGCGATCACGTGACGTCCCGGTTCACCGGCGTCCGCCAGCGCGAGTCGATCGAGCGCGCCGAACGCGGCGGTGGCCGCGGCGAACGCCTCCGGTTCGGCCGGCCGCGCCGCGCGCGCGCGGCGGCGTCGCCAGACGTACCACGCGAGCCCCAGCGCGAGCAGGCCGCCGAGCAGCCACCAGCGCCACGCCCCGCTCACCCGCGGCACCGGGTCGCGCGCGTCTCTGGGCACGCGGAGGGCGCTGTCGGCGGGCAAGAGCGAACGGACGTAGACGGGTCCCGCCGCGACGCGGAACCGCTGTTCGGCTCCCGCGAAGGCCACGACGACGTCGTGGAAGGCCGGAGTACGAGGCCCGACGTTCCACGCCACGAGCCGGTAGACGGCGGTCCGGTCGAGCAGCGTGGCGTCGAGCGAATCCTCGACCGCGCGCGGGTCAATCGCCTCGACGGCGTCGAGCGAGTCCGGCACGGGCGGGAAGCGGATGGTCGCGTTCTTGGGCGCGCGGACGCGCACCCGTACCGTGAAGGGCTGGCCGATGGTCACGACGTCCGGTTGCACCTGCACGGCGACGGAGACACCGCGCGCCGTCGCCGCCTGGGCGGCCGGCGGCTCCACGCCGGCCACGCCGGCCGCGCGGGCCACGCCGGCCGCGCGGGCCGCGGGGGGCGGCCCCTGCGCGCGTGCCGGGCCCGCGGCGAGGCACGCACTGCCGACCAGCGCCGCCGCGAGCGCCGCCGCGAGCGCCGCCGCGAGCACCAGCCTCACCGGCGCCTCGACGGGCGGCCGCGCGTCTCGCGCACGTTGAAGAAGCGAAGGAGCGGGTCGGCATACCCGTGCTCGGTGCGCACGAGCACCTCATCAATCGCGAGCCGCCTGAGGAGCTGCTGTCGCGTCGCGCGCTCGCCGGCGAGCACGCGATCGTAGCGCTCGCGCACGGCGACCGCGCTCGTGTCAATCTCGACGAGCCGGCCCGTCTCCGCATCCACGAGGCGCACCACGCCGAGGTCGGGGAGCACGCGCTCGCCGGGATCGTCGAGCACGACGGCGACGAGATCGTGCCGCTGCGAGAGCCGCGTGAGCTGGCGCTCGATGCTCGGCGTGACGAAGTCCGAGATCACGAAGACGACCGCCCGATGCGTGAGCGCGCGCGCGGCCCAGTCGAGGGCGACGGCGAGGTCGGTGCCGCGCGACGATGAGGGCCAGGCGAGCACGTCGCGCACGAGCCGGAGCGCGTGCCGGCGCCCCTTGCGCGGCGGCACGACGTGCTCGATCCGGTCGGAGCAGAGCAGCAGCCCGACGCGGTCGTTGTTGCGCGTCGCGGTGAGCGCGAGCACGGCGGCCAGCTCCGCCGCCATCGCCTGCTTGTCGCGTTCGCCGGTCCCGAACCGGCTCGAGCCGGAGCAGTCCACGATGAGCAGCACCGTGAGCTCGCGCTCTTCGACGAAGCGCTTGACGTAGAGCCGTCGCATGCGCGCGCTCACGTTCCAATCAATAGTGCGCACCTCGTCGCCCGCCTGGTACTCGCGTACCTCGGAAAACTCCATCCCCTGCCCCTTGAAGACGGAGTGGTACTCGCCCGCGAAGCGCGAGTTGACGAGCCCCCGCGTGCGGAGCTCGATCCGCTTGACCTGGCGGAGAATCTCCGGCGCGATCGCCTGCTCGGGCTTCACGGCGACGGGACGGCGTCGAGCACGCGCGCGACCACCTGGTCGCTCGTCACGCTCTCGGCCTCGGCCTCGTACGTCAGCAGGACCCGATGGCGAAGGACGTCGGGGGCGATCGCCTTCACGTCGTCGGGCGAGACGAAATCGCGGCCGCGCAGGAAGGCGTGCGCCCGCGAGGCCTGCGCGAGCGCGATGGTCGCGCGCGGGCTGGCCCCGAACTCGATGAGCGGGACGAGGTCCGCGAGCTTCGCGTCCGCGGGCGCGCGCGTCGCGTGGACGAGGTCCACGATGTAGTCCACGAGGCGCGGGTCGAGAAAGAGCCCCGCGATGTGGTGGCGCGCCGCGAGGATCGCCGCGGGCGATGCCACCGCGTCCACCGGAATCGCCTCGCCTCCGGCCATCCGCCGCATGATCTCCTTCTCCTCGTCGCGCGACGGATAGTCCACGCGGACCTTCAGCATGAAGCGATCCACCTGCGCCTCGGGGAGCGGATACGTGCCCTCCTGCTCGATCGGGTTCTGCGTGGCGAGCACGAGGAAGGGCTCGTCGAGGTGAAAGGTCGTGCCGCCAATCGTCACCTGCTTCTCCTGCATCGCCTCGAGCAGCGCTGCCTGCACCTTCGCCGGCGCGCGGTTGATCTCGTCGGCGAGCACGATGTTGGCGAAGATCGGACCCTTCTTCACGGTGAAGCGGCTGGTGGACTGGTCGAAGACCTGCGTGCCGACCACGTCGGCCGGCAGGAGGTCCGGCGTGAACTGGATGCGACTGAACGTCGTGTGGATGGTCTCCGCGAGCGTGCGCACGGTCAGCGTCTTCGCCAGCCCGGGGACGCCCTCGAGGAGAACGTGCCCGCCGGTGAGGATCGAAATGAGAAGGCGCTCGACCATGGCATCCTGGCCGACGACGCGGCGGGCCACTTGGGCGAGCACCGCCCCGATCACCTTCTGGTCCACTTCGGGTTGTGCTTTCACAGTCCCAATTCTACCCCGCGTGCCCGGTCACCGCCTGCAGCGCCGCCCGTTCGCGCGCGGTGAGCGGCCGGCACGCGCCGGGGGCGAGCTTCCCCAGGGCGACGGGGCCGTAGCGGGTCCGGACGAGACGCTGGACTTCGAGGCCCAGCGCGTCGCACAGCCGGCGGACCTCGCGGTGGCGTCCCTCGCGGAGGGAGAGGACAAACTCCCAGGTGCGACCGCCCAGCGCGCGGGCGGACACGTGCTCCGGACGCACGAGCCCGTCCTCGAGCACGACGCCGCGTCGCGCGGCGACGACGGCCTCGGGCGCGTTGCCCTTGACGGTCGCCACGTACGTCCGGTCAACGCCCGTCGCGGGATGCGTGAGGGCGTGGGCCGCCGCCCCGTCGGTCGTCAGGAGGAGGATCCCTTCGGTGAGGTAGTCGAGGCGGCCGACGTAGGTGAGGCCGGGCACGTCGGGCACGAGGTCGAAGACCGTGCGGCGGCCGCGCGTGTCCGTCTTCGTCGTGAGCACGCCGGCGGGCTTGTGGAGCACGAACCAGTGCGTGCGCGGCGGCGCGGCGACCGGACGCCCGTCCACGGTGATCTCGTCCGCGAGGGGATCCACGCTCTGCCCCGTGCGCGCGACGGCGCCGTTCACCCGCACGCGACCGGCGGCCACCAGCTCCTCGGCCTTGCGCCGCGACGCGATCCCCGCGCGCGCGAGCGCGCGCTGGATGCGCATCGCCGCGCGCGTCACAGCGGCTGCGGCTCGCGGCGAAGGGCGATGGCGAGCTCGTCCACGCGCGGCAGCTCCTCGAGGTGGCGCAGCGCGAACTGCTCGAGGAAGAGCGGCGTCGTGCCGTAGAGGAGCGGCCGGCCCAGTCCCTCGCCCCGGCCGACGACCTCGATGAGGCCGCGCTCGAGCAGCGCCTTCAGGATCGCGCCCACATCCACGCCGCGAATCTCGGCGATCTCCGCGCGCCCGATGGGCTGACGGTAGGCGACGAGCGCCAGCGTCTCGAGGGCGGCGCCCGAGAGCCGCTGGGGGCGGAGCGCCATCTGCGCCCGCTCGATCGCCTCGGTGTACTCAGGGCGTGTCAGGATCTGCCAGCCCCCTCCCTGCTCGACGAGCCCGACGCCGTGGCCCTCGACGTCGTAGTGCCGCCGCAGCTCCTCGAGCGCGGCCTGCACGGCGGCGAGCGACGCCTCGGCGTCGAGCGCCGCGAGCGCCTCGAGCGGCACCGGACGCAGGCTCGCGAAGAGCGCCGCCTCAAGCAGCTTCGCCAGCGGACTCACGACGGATCTCCACGTCGGCGAATGGCCGGGGTTGGGCGAGCTTGAGCTCGCTGCGGCGCGCGAGCTCGAGCAGCGCCAGGAGCGCGGAGAGCACCTCCCACGGTTCCGCGCCGGCGCGCACGAGGTCCCGCCAGCGCGCGGTCGCGCGCCGCGCGAGCAGGGCGCGGACGATCGTCATCGCGCCCTCGACATCGAGCGCGCGCGGCACCACCTCGTGCATCGCCGGGCGCCGCGCCGCGCGCAGCACGCGGTCCACGGCGACCAGCAGCTCCCCGAGCGAGAGCACGAGCGGCGCTTCCCGCGCGCCGGCCGAGCCGGCCGCGTCGGCGACGTACACGCGCGCGAAGCGGTTGCGCCGGTCCTCGCCTCGCCGCTCGAGTAGATCCACCACCTCGCGCATCTGCTGGTACTCGAGCAGGCGGCGCACCAACTCCGCGCGCGGATCCTCCCACCCCTCCTCTCCGTCGTGCCGCGGCAGGAGCAGCTGCGCCTTGATCCGCAACAGCCGCGCCGCCATCTCGAGGTACTCGGCGGCGTCGTTCAGGGCGAGCGCGTGCATCCGTGCAAGGAACTGCTCGCAGACGCGCGCGATCGGAATGTCGTAGATGTCCACCTTCTCGTCCCGGATGAGCGAGAGGAGCAGGTCGAGCGGGCCGTTGAAGTGCGCGAGCTCGACGACGAAGCTGCCGTCGGGCTCGCCGATTCCCGAGACGGGCGCGGTCATCCCGTCCACGGGCTCGTGAGCAGAAAGGGCGAGACCAGGCGCACGGCCACCTCGTTGAGCACCATCACCGGCGCCATCCACGCCATCAGGACCGGCCGGCCGAGCGTGATGAGCGCGAACAGAATGAGAAAGCCGAATCGCGCGAGCTGCTGGTACCGCCACGCCCACTTCGCAGGGAGGACGTGCTTTATCACGTGCGACCCATCGAGCGGCGGGATCGGAATGAGGTTGAACGCGGCGAGGATGAGATTGATGAAGACACCGTAGAGGAACATCACCTGCAGCAACGCGAGCGACGTCCCGAGCACGGGGGCCGCGCGCCCCGCCAGGCCCAGCGCGATCACCACCGGCACGAGGAGCACGGCGAGCACGCAGTTCGTCGCGATCCCCGCGAGCGAGACGATGATGTCGCCGCGGCGGTAGTTGCGGTACAGGCGCGGATTCACCGGCACGGGCTTGGCGCCCCCGAACGCGACGCCCGCGGTGACGAAGGTCAGCACGGGCATGATGATGGTCATCACCGGGTCAATGTGCTTGAGCGGATTCCAGGTGAGGCGGCCGAGCATCAGGGCGGTGTTGTCCCCCTGGCGGAGCGCCGCGTAGCCGTGCGCATACTCGTGCGCCACCATCGACAGCAGCAGAATCGGGGCGACGAGGAGGAAGGTCTGGTACTTTTCCAATGCGTTCGCGTGGGCGGCAGAGAGATTCTTGGCGCGGCGGTCGGAGCGAAAGGTAGGGACGCCGTGGTGGAGAGTCAAAACCGTTGGCGCACCTTGACTTTGGTCTCCGCGCGTCCTTAGCTTCTCCTCTCGCCCGCGACCGCCCAACGGCCGGTGCGTCGAGGCCCGGGCGGCGACCGCACCGCGCGCGCCGTCACTTTCCCCGAGAGTTCGTGTCGTGCCAAGAATCGCGTCCGCGAAGAAGAACATGCGCAAGTCCCGCGCCGCCGCCGTGCGCAACCGTGCGCAGCGCGCCGCGTTGCGAACCGCCCTGAAGCGGGCGAGAACACCGAATGCCTCGCCGGCGGAGAAGAAGGCCGCGGCGAGTCTCCTGGACCGCGCCGCGCGGAAAGGGCTGATCCACCGCAACGCCGCAGCGCGCCACAAGTCGCGGATCGCGCGCTAGGCGCGCGACGCAGTTTGCGCGCCGATTGCGCGGCGCGCGGCGTACCCCAGCGCGAAGTGGCCGACGAACACGTCAGAACGCCGCGAGCTCGCCGCCGCAGCGCTCGCAGTACCACTCGGTCGGGAAGTTGAGGGTGCCGCACTCCTGGCACTTGAGCGAACGCACCGCCTCGGACGTGCGCGGCGTGGGCGGGCCGAGCACGCTGGACACGTGCTCCTCCTCCGGCTCGGGCGCTTCCCGCGCGTGGGGCTCCGGCTCGGGGATGGGCGGTTCCGGCACCGGGAAGGACTCGCGCGCGCGCGCGGCCGTCGCGCCGGAGGCGCGGCCCGCCGCGGCACCTGACGCGCGCCCCGCGCCGGAGGGGCGCGGCGCCGGTTCGGCTGGCGCCGGCGGGGGCTCGGGCGGCGACGACGGCTCCGTGATGGCCCGGTGCCCGCCGGCGCCGGTGTAGGGCGTGGTGCGGCCAAGCACGGAGCGCAGAAACTCGAGCTCGTCCACTTCACCCTTCTTCTCGGTCGGCGCGGCGGGCTCGGATGGCCGCGCGACGGCGGCCGAGTCGCGCAACGCGGGCGCTTCGCTGACTTTGCCCGTGGACGGAAGCGGCGGCTCGGGCGGTGGCGCCCTGCGCGGGGGTGGTGCGGGCGCCGAGGGGGCCGCGGGAGGCACGGGCGCCGCCGCCTCGGAGAGGAGCGCGCGCAGAGCCGCCAGCTCGCGCTGCACCGTTTCCTTCTCGCCCGTCAGCTCGGCGATCGCGGCGTCGAGCTTGTTCCGCAACTTGTCCCACTCTTTCTCGGTGTACTCGCCGACGGTGGCGCGCAGCTGTGCCTCGGCGCGTTCGTCCGTCTTCTCGCCGATCTGCCGCTCCTGCGTCGCGAGCGACGCCTCGAGCTCGGCGGCCAGCTTCTGCACCGTCCCCGATTCCGACGAGAGCTTCTGCTGCGCCTCGGAGAGCCGCGCCACGTAGTCGCCGTGCACCTTGGTGTAGACGTGCGCGGGCGTGCTCTCCTTGCGCGCCTCGAGCTGCGCAATCCACTGCTCGTACTTGCGCCGCTCCGCGAGGAGTGCCTGGACGTCCTGGATCTGCTTGGTCGGCGAATCGGTCATCGAACCCCTTTCCCCTTCCCGGGCCGGGCCGCGCGCGGCCCGCCCCTACCGGCAATTATCGCACGATCGGCCGCCGCACGCTCAACTTCCAGCGCGCCCAGCGCTTCGGCCGTGAGCCGCGTCACGCGCCCGGCCCGCCGCGCGGCGAGCAGGATGCGCGCCCCGTGCTCGAGGCTCTCCATCCGCTGGTGGGCGGCCTCGAGCGTCCGCCCGACCGTCACCGCCCCGTGGTTGGCGAGCAGCGCCGCGTCGTGGGTCTCGAGCACCCGCGCCACGCGCTCGGCCAGCGCCCGCGAGCCCGGCATCGCGTACGGCACCAGCGGGACGCGCCCGACCGTGTACGCCATTTCCGCCAGCGCGCCGTGGTCGAGCGCTTCGTGCGCCACGGCGAACCCCGTGGCCGCCGGCGGATGCGCGTGCACGACCGCGCGCACGTCAGGCCGCGCACGATACGTCGCGAGATGCAGGAGGATCTCGCTCGACGGCGGACGCGCGCCGCCCGACCGCCGCACGGGAGCGCCGTCGAGCGCGACTTCGACGAGGTCGCGCTCGCGCACGTCGGCCTTCGACATTCCCGATGGCGTGACGAGCACCCGGTCGAGCCCGACACGCACGGACACGTTGCCGTCGCGGCCGGCGACCAGCGCACGCTCGTACAGCCGCCGGCAGACGAGCACGATCCCGCGCCGTGCGCGGGCCCGAGGCGGGAACGGCCCCCTCGCCACCCTACCCCGTCGGCTGGTGGACGATCCGGCCGTCCACGATGGTGCACGCCACCCAGCCCGTGAGCGTGCGTCCGCCATACGGGGTGTTGCGCCCTTTCGTGTGGAAGCGCGCGGGATCCACCGTCCATTCGCGCGCGGGGTCGAAGACGGTGACATCGGCGTGCGCGCCGCGGCGCAGCGTGCCGCCCGGAAGATGGAAGACGTTGGCCGGCGCGCACGACATCTTCTCGACCAGCGTGGCGAGCGAGATCAGCCCCGGCTTCACGAGCCAGGTGAGGTTGACGGCGAGCGCGGTCTCGAACCCGACGATGCCGTTCGGCGCGTTGGCGAACTCGCGTTCCTTCTCGTCGTAGTGATGGGGCGCGTGGTCCGTCGCGAGCACGTCCACCGTCCCGTCCTTCACCGCGGCGCGCACCGCCTCGACGTCGGCGGCGGACCGGAGCGGCGGGTTCATCTTGGCGTTCGTGTCGTAGCCCTCGACGGCGTCGTCCGTGAGCGACAGGTGATGCGGGCACGCCTCGGCGGTCACGCGGATGCCGCGCTCCTTCCCCCAGCGAATCAGCTCGACCGACCCGCGCGTGCTCACGTGGCAGAGGTGCACGTGGCCGCCGGCGCGGCGGGCGAGCAGGATGTCGCGAATCACCATGATCTCCTCGGCCTCGGTCGGTATCCCCTGGAGGCCGAGCCGCGCGGACACGAGGCCCTCGTTCATCACGCCGCCGGCGGCGAGCGTGGGTTCCTCGCAATGATCGGCGACGGGAATGCCGAAGGCGCGGGCGTACTCGAGCGCGGAGCGCATCAGCTGGGCACTGGCCACCGGGCGGCCGTCGTCGCTCACGGCGACGGCACCCGCGCCGACCATCTCGCCGAACTCGGCGAGGCGCTCGCCCTTCTGACCGATCGAGACGGCGCCAATGGGGTGCACGCGCGCCGCCCTCGCCGCGCGTGCCTGGCGGAGGACGAAACCCACGGCGGCCTGGTTGTCGGTCACCGGATCGGTATTCGGCATCGCGCACACCGCGGTGAAGCCGCCGGCCGCGGCCGCGCGCGACCCGGTGGCGATCGTCTCGACGTCCTCGCGCCCCGGCTCGCGCAGGTGACAGTGCACGTCAATGAACCCGGGCGCGACCACCTGGCCCGCGCATTCGACGACGAGGGCGCCGTCGGGCGCGGCGATCGCGCCGCCCACGCTCGCGACCGTGCCGTCGCGCAGGAGCAGGTCGCCGACACCGTCGAGCCGCGTCGAGGGATCCAGGAGGCGCCCACCGCGGAGCAGGATGTCCCGGCGCTCGCTCACGCGGGCCCCTTCGCCGCGTCGGCGAGCGCGGGCGTGTGGCCCGCGAGGAGGTAAAGCACCGCCATCCGGATCGCCACCCCGTTCGTCACCTGATCGAGAATGACGCTGTGCGGCCCGTCGGCGACGTCCGAGTCTATCTCGACGCCCCGGTTCATCGGCCCCGGATGCAGGATGAGCACGTCGCGCGGCGCCCGCGCGAGTCGCTCGCGCGTGACGCCGAAGACGCGGTTGTACTCGCGCAGCGAGGGAATGTACCCCGCGTGCATCCGCTCGAGCTGGAGCCGGAGCACGTTCAGCGCGTCGGCCCACTCGATCGCCTGCTCGATGCGGTCGAACACCGTGACGCCCATCTCCCCGATCGCGCTGGGCAGGAGGGAGCGCGGGCCGCAGACGGCGACCTCGGCGCCGAGCTTCCTGAGGCCCCAGATGTTGGAGCGCGCGACGCGCGAGTGGAGGACGTCCCCGCAGATGCACACCCGCTTGCCCGCGATGGCGCCGAAATGGTCACGGAGGGTGAGCAGGTCGAGGAGCCCCTGGGTGGGATGCTCGTGCATGCCGTCGCCGGCGTTGATGACGTTCGACTCGATGCGCTCGGCGAGGAAGTGTGCGGCGCCGGACGCGGAGTGCCGGATGACGACCATGTCAATCCGCATCGCCTCGAGATTGCGCGCGGTGTCCACCAGCGTTTCGCCCTTCGTGACGCTCGAGGCCGCGACCGCGACGTTGACCGTATCGGCCGACATCCGCTTCTCGGCGAACTCGAACGAGATGCGCGTGCGGGTCGAGGGCTCGAAGAAGAGGTTGACGACCGTGGCGCCGCGCAGCGTCGGGACCTTCTTGATCGCGCGCTCGGAGATCTCTTTCAGCGGCTCGGCCGTGTCGAGCACGAGCCGGATCTGGTCGGCCGAGAGCTGTTCGAGGCCGAGGAGGTCCTTGCCGAGCGGCGCACGGGCGCCGGTCATCGCGGCTCCACGGGCGCGAGCACGACCTCGTCGCGCCCATCGAGCTCCGCGACGAGCACGTCCACGCGCTGACCGCGCGGCACTTCGACGTGCTTCCCGACCACGTCGGGCTGAATGGGGAGTTCGCGACCGCCGCGGTCCACGAGCACCGCGAGCGAGACGTGCGCCGGGCGCCCGAAATCGGCGAGTTCATCGAGCGCGGCGCGGATCGTGCGGCCCGTGAAGAGCACGTCGTCCACGATCACGACGTTGCGCCCGTCGAGCGCGACGGCGATGTCCGTCTTGCCGACGACGGGACGCGGACCCACCGTCTGGAGGTCGTCCCGGTAGAGCGTGATGTCGAGCGCGCCGAGCGGGATGTCGTCGCCCTCGCGCGCCTTGATGACGGCGGCGATCCGCTGCGCGAGCTGCACGCCGCGGCGGTGGATGCCGACGAGGAGGAGCCCTTCGGTTCCGTCGTTGCGCTCGACGATCTCGTCGGCCATGCGCGACACGGTGCGCTCGAACGCACGGGCGCTGAGCACGGTCGCCGGAGTGGTGGGCATCTCGAACCCGAAATATGCGCGTGGAGCCGGGGGAAAAGAAGGAGAGACGAGCGAAAGCGTGCCCGCCGGCGCCCGCACCGGTTGCGGGCGCGCGGCGCGCGCGGCGAGCTTGTTGGAATGACCGCGCCCCGCGGGGTCCCGCACCTGACGCTCGTCGTGCCCTGCTTCAACGGCGAGGACCGGCTGCCGGCCAGCCTGCGGCAGCTCACGAGCTTCCTCGCGGCCCAGGCGTACGAGTCGGAGCTGGTGCTCGTGGACGACGCGAGCGCGGAGCCCGCGGCGCGGATCCTCCGCGGATTCGCGGCCAGCCGCTCGGGCGTCACGCTCCTGCGCAACGAGCGGAACCTCGGCAAGGGCGCAGGCGTCGCCCGCGGCATGCTCGCGGGACGTGGGAAGTACCGCGTCTTCACCGACGCCGACCTCGCTTTTCCGCCCGTCGAGGTCACCAAGATCCTGCGCGATCTCGAGCAGGGTGCCGACGTCGCCATCGCGTGCCGCGTGCTTCCCGAGTCGCGCTACGTGATGAGCCCGAGCTTCTTCCATTACCTGTACACCCGTCACGTGATGAGCCGCGTGTTCAACGCGCTGGTGCGCGCGCTCCTGCTGCGCGGCGTGCTCGACTCCCAGGCCGGCCTCAAGGGGTTCACGGCGCGCGCCGCCGAAGTGGTGTTCCGCCGCCTGACCGTCGCGCGCTTCGGCTTCGACGTCGAAGCGCTCTTCATCGCGCAGAAGCACGGATTCACGATCCGCCAGACGGCGGTGCATTTCCGCTATGACGAGGAGCCCACGACGGTGCGCTTCGCGCGGTCGGCCGTGACGATGGGGCTCGACCTCGTGAAAGTGCGGCTCAACGACTGGCGGGGGAGATACCGCTGACCAGACACGCGATGTGCGACGCGGGATGCGGAGCGTGCTGAGGAAGCGGCTGATCATCAACGCCGACGATTTCGGCCTGTCTCCGGCGGTGACGGCAGGCATCCTGGAAGCGCACGCGGCGGGAAGCGTGACCTCCACCTCGATGATGGTGCGGTGCGCGGGATGGGACGACGCCGTGCGCCAGGCGCGCGCGACGGCGTCGCTCGGCGTGGGGCTGCACGTGAACCTCCTCGTCGGCGCGCCGCTGACGTCCGCGCGCACGCTCACCGATCCGCGCGACGGCCGGTACCTCCCGCTCGCGACGGTCGTGCGGCGGGCGCTGAGGCGCGCGATCAACGCGGGAGAGGTGGTCGCCGAGTGCGAGGCGCAGCTCGCCGCGCTGCGGGCCGAGGGGATCCGCGTCACACACCTCGACTCGCACCGCCACACGCACGCGCTCCCCGTGATCCGGGGCGCCGTCGCCCGCGTCGCGGCGCGACACGGACTCCCGCTCCGCCGGCCGGTGGAGTCCGCCCGGTGGTTCCCGCTGGATGTCGTCTCGCAGCTCCACCGCCAGGTCGTCGCCTGGTCGTGGCGCCTGACGACGCCGGGCGCGTCGCGAACGCGCGCCTGCGATCACTTCATCGGCGTCTCGATGCAGGGCGGCGAGCGCTTCCCCGAGCGCGTGCTGGCCGTCCTCGACCGGCTGCCGAACGGCACCACGGAGCTGATGGTCCATCCCGGCCGCGTGGACGACCTGCTCCGCGGCGTGGACCGCTACACCTGGCAGCGCGAGCGCGAGCTGGAAGGCCTCGTCTCACCCGGGGTGCGGGAACGACTTCGCCGGGGCGACTTCTCCCTCATCGGCTTCGGCGCGCTCTGACGGGCCGCGGTTGGCGATGAGCCCGAGCAGCTCGCCCTGCATCGCGATCCAGAGCGGCACGAGCGGTACGGTCTTGAGCAGGTACGGCACGTAGTACTGGTGGTACCACGGGCGGGGCATCAGGTCGGACGAGCCCAGGTTCACGATCAGAATGCAGACGGCCACCAGCGCCGTGCGCCACCCCGCGCGCTCGGAAGCGGCAAACCAGATCGCCGCGCCGATCATCGCGATCGCGTACGACGGCGACTCGGCCTGGTGGTTGAACAACACGCAGAACACGAGGATCGACGCAGCGAACCGCACGCGAAACGACCGGTCGACGCCGCCCCGCCGGTAGTGAAGCACGGCGGGAAGGAGAAGGAGGAGCGTCCCGGCGAGCTGCGTGGGCCAGTACGGCCACGTCACGCCGAACCACGCCTGGAAGAGCCCCATCACGCCCGCGTAGAGGTCCGCGCCTCCAGTGCCGATGCGCGCCGTTGGTCCCGCGTCGAGCGTCTCGATCGCCCACCAGGCGCGATACTGCATCGCGAGCGACCCGGGCGGCGTCACGAGGAGCGGGAGCGCGACGCCGAGGGCGAGGACCACGGTGAATGCGGCCGCGAAGCGCGCCTTGCGCGGATGGAAGAGCGCGCCCGCGACCGCGGCCAGCGGGAAGATCTTGATGAGCGCCCCGGCGGCGATCGCGGCCGCGGCGCCCCACTGCCTCCGCCTCTCGTACGCGACCCAGGCGAGGATCATGAGCGCAGCCGACAGCGCGTTGCTCTGCGCGCGCTGCAGGTCGCCGACGACCGAAAGCCAGGCGAGCGCGAGGGCCAGCGCCGCCTGTCGCGCCGGCAGGAGTCGTGTGAGGCCGGCGTACACCGCGAGCGCGCACGCGAGCGCCCAGAGGACGTACCCCGGGACGACGGGAAGCACGGCAAACGGCGCGAAGAGCAGCGCGAACGTCGGGCTGTACTTGAAGAGATCCGCGTGCCGCGCGGAGTACGCGGCGTAGAGATTCTCGCCGGAGACCAGATGCTCGAACGCCGCGCGGAAGATGAGGAAGTTGTTCTCGTTCGAGAGCAGCGTGCGCTGGAGACCCACCAGGACGGCGGTCACGACGTAGAGCGCCAGGAGCCAGCGCAGCGCGCGCGAGGACCCGGCGGCCGTCGGCGCCGGGCCGGGCTCCGCGTCGGTGTGGGGCGCGATCACCGCGGGAAGATGACGCCGCGCGCTCCGTTAACGAAAGCGGCGCGCCAACCGGCGCGCCGCGACCTCCGACCGGCGGAGGGCTCGTGCAGGGCCCGTGCCGGGCCCGTGCGGGGCGAGGACGGACCGCTACGCCGCCACGGCGGCCGGGCGCTCGGAGGGCTCGGCCGCTCGCGCCAGATAGACCGTTTCCCGTCCGGCTCCAAGCGGATCGCGAGCCAGGGGACGGAGAATCGTCCCGATCAGAGTGCCACGGTCATCGAACAGGACCAGCAGCGGACCGGATGCGTACATCAATGTCAGTTCCCCCATTTGAGCCTCCTGCCCCTCCCAGGTGCTTGCGCTTCTGTCTTAGAGACACGCGACCGGGCAAAAAGGTTTATTTGCGAGGCGTGCGGGAGGCGGAACGGCGTGCGGCCAGGAGGGCGCGCGGGGCCTCCTCGTGCCCGGCGCGGACGCGAAAGAGGGGGTGGCGCCGAGCGCGCCACCCCCTCCCCCGACGTCACCGGGTGACGGCAGGGTTACGGCTTGGGGGGCTTCGGCCGGGCGCGGAACTGCTCGTAGAGCTTGCTGTGCCGATCCACCAGCGGCACCAGCTCACCGCGGATGAACAAGTACTTCACGTGGCTTCGTGGATCGAGCGGATCACCGGTGGTGAGGAAGAGGTTCGCCGCCTTGCCCACTTCGATGCTCCCGAGCCGGTCAGCCACGCCCCAGATGCGCGCCGGATTGATCGTGATCGCCTTGATGGCCTCGTCGGAGTCCAGCCCGAACCCCACGGTGAGCGCCACTTCGAACGGCAGGTCGCGAATGCTGCTGGCGCCGCCGGCCTGGAACGCGATCGTGACGCCGGCCTTCGCGAGCACGCCGGGGTTCGCGTAGATCTCGTCGTACGGCGAGTCGGGGTCCGGCGCCGCGTAGATCGGGCCGACGATCACCGGCACACGCCGCGCGGCGAGCGAGTCGGCGAGCCGCCACGCTTCGCGCCCGCCGCGAATGATCGGCTTGAGCCCGAACGAGTCCGCGAAGGCGAGCGCGCCACGAATCTGGCCCACGCTCTGCGCCTCGAAGATCACGGGGGTCTCCCCTCGCACGACCGGGACCATCGCTTCCATCGCGAGGTCGGTCTTCTGACGGCCGGGGGCGCCCGCGGCAAGCTTCGCCTTGACGTCGCTGTACGCTTTCGCGCGGGCGAAGTACCCGCGCAGCGCGCGGAGCGCATCGCCGGCGTCCTCGATTCCCGATCCACCGCCGCGGCCGCCACCGCCGCCGCGCCCGCCGCGCCCGCCGCCCGCGCTCGGATAGTTCACGACCAGGCCGACGGTGCGCTTCACCGCCATCTCGTCGGCGGTCCACCCGCTCAGGTCAATCAGCGCCGCCTGTCCGCTGATCAGCCCGCCCGACGGCGCCGTGACGGCGTTGGTCAGGCCATTGTAGCGAGCGACCGGGATCAGCTCCGAGTGCGCGTTCACCGCCGACAGCGCGTTGTCGTGTGGATTGAACTCGCCGACCTCGACGCGGTCGTTCCCTCCCGGCACCGACCCGATCTCGTCGAGTCCGATGTACGTGCCGGAGTTGATGAGGCCCGGATAAACGAAGAGTCCGGCGCCGTCAATGACCGTGGCGCCCCCCGGCGCCGCGACGCCGGCGCCGACCGCCGAGATCTTCCCGTTCTGGATCACGACCGAGCCATTCGTGATGCGCGGTCCCGTGACCGGCACGATCGTGGCGTTGCGGATGACGTACGCGCTCGCGGGCTTGGGTGCGCCCGGCGTCATCTGCGCCGGAAGCGCCGCGGCCGCGGCCCCGCCGAGGGCCAGGACGAGCCCGGCGACGCGCGAAGGTGCAGCAAAGGGTGGATGCATCACCGGATTCCTCCATCGTCCATCGCCGCGCGCGTGCGGCGCAGCTGCTCCATCAGCGCCTCCAGCGTCGGCGCCGTCTTCCGGTCGAAGAACACGCGGCCGTCCACGAGCGTCATCTCCACCCGCGCCGCCGACGAGAAGGGATGCGCGCTGAAGATCGCGATGTCCGCGTCCTTGCCGACATCAATCGAACCCGTGTACTTGTCCACGCCGAGCTGCCACGCGGCGTTCAGCGTGATCATCTTCAACGCTTCCTCCTCCGACGTCTCACCGTAGTGCATCGCCTTCGCGGCGTCCTGGTAGAGCCGCCGCGCGCGCTCGTCGGAGTCCGAGTTCACCGAGACGCGCACCCCTCGCTCCGCCATGAGCGCCGAGTTGAACGCGATCGCGTCCCACGCCTCGAGCTTGTAGCCCCACATGTCGGCGAACGTGGACGCGCCCGTGCCGGCCGCGGCGATCTCGTCGGCGACCTTGTAGCCCTCGAGCACGTGCTGCAGCGACGCGATCCGGAAGCCGAAGTCCTTGGCGACCTTGAGGAGCATGTAGATCTCGTCGGAGCGGTACGAGTGCGCGTGCACGAGGCGCTTGCCCTCGAGGATCTCGACGAGCACGTCGAGCTCGACGTCGCGACGCGGCGGAATCGGCTCCGCTTCCCCACGCTTGAGCGCGGCCTTCGCCTTTGTGAAGGCCGCCCACTCCGCCTGGTAGTCGCGCGCCGCCGTGAAGCGCTCACGGAGCAGCTCCTCGACGCCCATGCGGGTGCGCGGATAACGCGGCTGACGTCCGGGCTGAGGTTGGCTGTTCGTCTGCCGCACGTTTTCGCCGAGGGCGAACTTGATCCCCGGCGGCGCCTGCTGGAAGATCATGCTGTCCACGGGAAGCCCCCATCGAAGCTTCACGGTGACATTCTTCCCGCCGATGGTATTGGCCGAGCCGTGCAGCAGGTTGGCCGCCGTCACCCCGCCAGCGAGCTGCCTGTAAAAGGTCAGTCCATCTTGTCGGACTGCATCGGCGAGCTCGACTTCGGCCGTCACCGAGCTCGAGCCCTCGTTGATGCCCTCGAGGGACGAGTGGGAATGCGCATCAATGATGCCGGGCGTGACGAACTTCCCGGTTCCGTCAATGACCTGCGCGCCGGCCGGCACGGCGACGTTCGACCCGACCTCCGCGATCTTGCCGTCGCGGATCAGGATCGTGCCGCGCTGGATGGTGCCGTGCGACGCGGTGAGGATCGTGGCGTTCGTGATCGCCACGAGCCTCGCCGCCGGGGGGATCGGCATCGTGAACGGGGCCACGCCCGGCGCGGCGACCGGCTGGGCGCCGGCCACCGGTGCGGCGAGCGCGAGCAGCGCGAGCGGCGCGCCGTCGTCCGGCGGAGCGCCGCGCCCGCCGCCGCGCCCACCCGCGGCCGGCGGTGGGGTCACCTCGAATCGCTCGCCATCAATGAACACGGCGCGAACCCGCGCGCTGTCAGAGAGGATTCCACCCCCCTCGGTCACCACGAGGTTCGCGATCTTGCCGACCTCGATGCTGCCGAGCGCGTCGCCCAGTCCCGTCATCTCGGCGGGCCGGATCGTCATCGCCTGGAGTGCCACGTCGGCCGGCAACCCCGCGGCGACGGCCTTGCGCGCGTTCGCCAGGAAGGTCGAGGCCGGAGTCCGGCCGGAGGCGAGCGCGAACCGGATTCCGCCCTTGTGCACAGCCGCGGGGTTTGCTTCGATCAGTTTGCGCGCCTCACGATCGAGTGCCGCGCTGTCGCCCGGCTCGCGCCGCTGCGCCTGGCGGTACGACCAGCCCGTGCCGGCGGACGGGACCGGAAAGTTGACCGACACAACGACGGGGCGGCCGGCGAGCGCGTCGAGCGCGCGCCATCCCTCGGTCGCTCCGACAATCGTGAGCTTGAGGTCGAACTCCTTCGCCACGCGCACGGCGCGGCGGATCTCGTTCTCGTTGCCCGCCTCGTAGAACGCGGGCAGCGTGCCGCGCACGACGGGGACGAGCGCCTCGAGCCCGGGATCGTTCGGCGGGCGTGGGACGCCTCGCGGCTCGGCGCGCCATCGGTCAACGAGCAGACCGTGCCGTCGCGCGTCATGGAACGCCTGCCGCTGATAGGCGATTACGCCCATGATGGTGCCCGGCGTTCCGGCCTCGCCGCCGCCGAAGCCGCCTCCCCCGCCCTGGAAACCGAGGTGTTGGGCGACCGGCGAGCGCAGCGCCGCGCGCCCGTCGGCGCTGTCCTTCGCGGGCACCAGCGCGGAGAGCCCGCGCAGGGCGCCGCGCGACGGCGCGACGAGCACCGCGGTCACGCCGCCCTCACGCGCGGCACGCGCGTCGGCGACCGACAGGCGCAACTCGTCCGCCACCACACGTTCGGGATCGAACCCGGAGAACCGGGGCGCGACCGTGACCAGCGCGGCCGGCCCGCCGCCGCCACCGCCCCTCCCTCCGCCCGCCAGGGCGGCGGGCTCGGAGAGTCCGATGCCCGACATGAGGTCAATCAGCCCGGGCGAGATGGTGCGTCCCGAGAGATCGAGCACGCGGGCGTCGGCCGGGACCGGCACGGTCGTGCCGACGGCGACGATGAGGCCGTCGCGGATCACGATCGTGCCTCTCTCGATCAGGCCCTTCGTGACCGTCTCGATGCGCGCGTTCGTCAGGGCCCAGGTGCCGCCTTGCGCGCCAAGGGCGCTTGGCACGGCGACGACGATCCCCAGGACCGCCCGACGGACGATCGCGGAGGAGTGAATCATGGAACGCTCCAATGGGTGAGGGGCCGCCTCACGGCTGGTTGCCGTGTGCGGTGACGATCCGCGCCCCTGGTGCCACGCGTTAGCCCCGCACCGCATCTCTCGGCGTTGCGCTGCATTGCGTCGCGCGAGCGGACGCGGGACTATTGATGGATGCGCGCCGGCTCGCGCGCGCGGAACGTCCATGATGGTGGGAATCCGGAGGCTGCCGAGGGCGATGCCCGTAATACCCGCGACGCCGCTGATGCCGCTGGTCGGACGAGGCGAGGAGCTTGCGGCGCTCGCCGCGGCGCTGGACGCCGCCGTGGCCGGACGCGGCAGCCTGCACGTCGTCTCGGGCGAAGGCGGCATCGGCAAGACGCGCCTCGCACAGGCGGTTGGCGAGCTCGCCAAGGCGCGCGGCTTCACGGCGGTCGTGGGACGCGCCAATCCGGTGGAGACCGGGATCCCGTACGCGCTTTTCGCCGACGCGTTCGTCCCGCTGCTCCGCGGCGTGCCGCCGCCCGTGTTGCAGGTCCTGGCGCGCGGCGCCACGGCGGAGCTCGAGGTGCTCTTCCCGGCCTTGCGCGCGGAGGGCACCGTGGCGCGCGCCGGCGACACCGGCGACCTCAAGCCCCGCCTGCTCGACACCTTCGCGCGGTTCCTGCAGCGGCTCGCCGCACGCGAGCCGCTGCTCATCACGCTCGAGAACCTGCAGTGGGCCGATCCGTCGTCGCTGGAGCTTCTGCACTTCGTCTCGCGCGGTGCCGGCGCGCATCCGCTCGTTCTGCTCTGCACCTACGCGGACGAGCGGCGGGACGCGAACCCGATGCTCCGCACGACGGAGCAATCGCTGAGGTCGCTGGGCGCGCTGACGCCGCATCGCCTCCCGCCGCTGTCGCGCGGCGAGACCGCGGATGTCGTGCGCCAGATGTTCGACGTCCCGGTCGAGGCGGTCGGAGACTTCGTCACTCGACTGCACGACCGAACGCGCGGGAACCCCTTCTTCATCGAGGAAACGCTGAAGGCGCTGGTGGCCGGGGGGCGGCTTCGCGAGGAGGAAGGCCGCTGGGTGGGCTGGAGCACCGAGGCGCCGGAGCTGCCGCGGACGATTCGCGATGCCCTCGCTGAACGCCTCGACCGCCTCAGTCAGGGCGCCCGGCACGTGGCCACGATCGCCGCGGTGGTCGGGACGCAGGTCCCGCACCCGCTCCTCGTCGCGCTGGCCGAGCTCGAGTCTCCGGCGCTCCTCGCGGCCGTGGACGAGCTGCGGCGCGAGCGCCTCATCACCGAAACCGACGCCGACGGACAGTTCGCGTACGAGTTCACGCACCCCCTTCTGCAGGAGGTGCTCTATGCGGAACTGTCGCGCGCCCGGGCGCGCGCGCTGCACGCGGAGATCGCCGAGGCACTGGAGACCGTCTTCGGCGACCGCGCCTTGGCGCACGCGGACGCGCTGGCGGCGCACTTTCTCCGTGCGGCCTCACCCGCCCAGGCCCCGCGCGCCTGCCTTTACCTGACCGCGGCCGGGAAGTCGGCGCTGGAGCGCGGGGCCGACCGCGAGGCGGCGGAGGCGCTGGAGGCCGCGCTCGCGCTGGCCGAGGGCCTGGACGACGCCGCCGCACGTGAGACGCTGCTCGACCTGCTGGCGCGGGCGCGGCAGCGCCTGGGCGACTACGCGAGTGCCTCCTCCCACTGGGAGGGGGCCGTCGCCCTCGCGCACGCACGGGGCGACGAGCGTCGTGTCGCGACGCTCGAGCGGCGCCTCGGCGTGGCCGCGTTCTGGAGCGGCCGATACGACGACGCCCTCACGCGCTACGACCAGGGGCTCGTCGCCGCGGGTCGCGCAAAGGACGAGAGCACCGCCGCGCGTCTCCGCCTGGCGCGCGGCGCCGCGCTCCTGGCCGTGGGGCGCGCCGGCGAGGCCGAACAGGAAGTGCGCATCGCGCTCGCCATCGCCGCGCGAGTCGGCGAGCCGCGCCTGCTCTCGCGGGTGCACCAGGCGCTCCAGTCGCTGGCCATCTGGCGCGGACCGAGCGAGGCGGCGAGTGAGCACGGGAAACAGGCCTTGAGCTTCGCGACGGCCGCCGGCGACCGCGGCGCCGAATGGACGGCGCGCTGGGGCATGGCAATCCACGCCGGGCTCACCGGCGACGTCGCGGGCACCAGGGACCATCTCGAGGCCGCGACGACCCTCGCCGAAGAACTGCGCTCGCCGCTCCTGCGCCTCTGGAGTGGCGAGATCGGCATCGAGTACCGGTCGGGGATCGGCGAGTGGGACGACGCCCTCGCGCTGGCGGACCGCACGATCGCCGACGCGCGCGCCTTCGGCCAGCGCACGCTCCTGCCGCGGCTCCTCGTCTGGTCGTCGCTCATTCACCTCGGACGCGGTGACTTCGAGCGCGCCAAGGAACAGATCGACGAGGCGTGGGAGGTTTCCGGCGCGGCGCGGACCGGCCGCGCCGCGCAACTCAACGTCCACACCGTCGTGCCCGCGCACGTCGGGCGCGCCGCGTACCATCTCGCGAAACACGACTACCGGCGCGCGGTCGTGATCGGGGAGCAGGGGCTCGAGATCGCCGACAAGTCGGGCTACGTGGTCTGGGCGATCCACCGGCTCATGCCCCTCATCGCCGAGGCCTCGCTCTGGATGCAGGACTGGGAGCGCGCGGAACACTATGGCAACCGCTTGCGCGAGTCGTCGCAGCGGCTCGGGCATCCGCTGGGGCTCGCGTGGGCGGACGCGTGCGACGCGCTGGTCCGAACGGGAAAGGGCGACCGGGCGGGTGCCGTGGCACTGCTGCGGCAGGCGGCGGACGGGCTCGACGCGATTCCCTTCGTCGAACACGCCGCACGGCTCCGGCTCCAGCTCGCGGACGTGCTCATCGAGGCCGGCGACCCGGACGCGGCCGCGGCCGAGTTGCGCCGGATCCACGCCGTCTTCGCGAGGCTCGGCGCGCGGCCCGCGCTCGACGACGTGCGCCGGAGACTCCGGTCGTTGGGCATCCGCCCGCCCGGCCGCACGTCGGCCCTCGGCACGGGCGCGCTCACCGCGCGCGAGACGGAAATCGCGCGGTTCATCGCCGAACGGAAGAGCAACAAGCAGATTGCCGTCGCGCTGGATATCTCGTCGCGCACGGTCGGCACGCACCTCTCCAACATCTTCGCCAAGCTCGGCGTGGACTCTCGCGGCGCGCTGACGGACCTCGTCCGCGCCGGCGCGCTCGGCGGAACGATGCCCGCCGAGCGCCCGGCAACCCCGCGCGAGGCGCGCCCCCTCAGCGCACCGTGAAACCAGTGAGTACTGACACGCGCGTCCCCGACTGCGACGGGACCACGGCGACGTTGAAAGGGATGTTCACCGTCCCGCGTCGCACGGTCACACCTGCGGCGATCGCGAGCGCCACCCCAGCCGGAGTCACATTCGGCCCGACGCCAAACTCCGTACCGCGCACCGTCCGCAGGCCCACGAGCCAGCTCGCGCTGGGAATGACCCGTCCCTGATCGAGGCCGCCCGCCAGCAACACGATCTCCGAGATGGCCGCCAGACCGGTGTCGTCGCCGAGAAACTGGCGCTCGAACTGCCAGCCGAACTGAGTGATGACGGGATTGAGCGTGATGTTGCGATCGGTCCTGATCTTCTCGCGGACGCCGTCGCTCAGGAAGGTGATGCCGACGCGCGGCCCAGACAGCTTGACTCGCGTGGTTGCGCCTGGAAGCCGGCCGTTCACGGGCAGGTCCTGCGCGAGGGCGTCGCCCGGCGCAGCCGCCGAGAGCGCGACACCGAGCGCGAGAACGGGCCGCAAGAAAGCCGTGCAGCGAACGATGCGCGTCCGGGCGGGGACGCCTGTCTTGTGAATCGCTTGCATGTGACGCTCCGGTTAGAGTCGGAGCTCACGATGCCAGGCGTGGAACGCCGGCCCCATCGGTCACATGTCGTAGACGGGCCGACCGTAATGACGTAGTGACGAGTGAGGAGTTCGAGAACGGACGGGGTGGGATTCGAACCCACGGTACGCTTATGACGTACACACACTTTCCAGGCGTGCGCCTTAAACCACTCGGCCACCCGTCCCCGGTTGGCACTCAGCGACCCGGAGGCAGAGGTGCGCGCCGCCGAGCCGTCCCCCTTCTGGCTTTTGCCGCCGGGACAACACGGACAGGGTGAGATTCGAACTCACGATACCGTTGCCGGTATGCCGGTTTTCGAGACCGGTGCCTTCAACCGCTCGGCCACCTGTCCAGGAACTGACCTAGATTGTTGAAATTACTCGGGATACGCCGAGCAAGACAACTGCGACCACGAGTAGACAGCCGTCAGCCGTCTGCTATCAGCTGACAGCTGAAGACTGACGGCTGGCGGCTGTCTACTCGCGTTTGTCCTTGAAGAACCTGGCCATCAGTGCCCCGCACTCCTTCTCCAGCACCCCGCCCTGCACCTCCGGCCGGTGATTCAGCTTTGGATGGCGCAGGAGGTCCGTCACGGAGCCGGCCATGCCCGCCTTCGGGTCCCACGCACCGAAGACGACGCGGTCGAGTCGCGCGAGCACGATCGCGCCGGCGCACATCGCGCACGGCTCGAGCGTGACGTAGAGGGTGCACCCTTCGAGCCGGGCCGCCCCGAGCACGGCCGACGCCGACTGAATGGCGAGCAGTTCGGCGTGCGCGGTGGCGTCGGCGGAGGCGACCATCGCGTCCGCCGCGCGGGCGACGACTTCGCCGTCGCGCACGATGACGGCACCGACCGGCACTTCGCCGTTCTCCGCGGCGTCCTCGGCTTCGTCCAGCGCGAGCCGCATCCAGGCGGCGTCCTTCTTAGCGCGGGCGGTGGTCACGGGTTGGCGGTGCTCGGGCGATGAAACGTGAGCGCGCGGGAGTCTGTACTCTGGGTCACAGTGCGGCGCGAACGGGGGGCACAGGCGCCGGTCGCGGCCGGACCACGGCGTGAACTTTTCCGCCTGGGCGTTAGTATTGACCTGATGCGACGAACCCTCGCGACCCTGATTCTCCTCACCGCCTGCAGCGGCGGTGGTAAGGACGGCGGGCCCACGGGGCCCGTGCCCGTGGCCAACGTCTCGCTCACCGTCCAGCTCACGTCCATCGCCGTGGGCCAGACGACCACGATCACTGCATCGCTTACGGACGCGCAGGGGAATTCGCTGACGGGCCGCACGGTCACGTGGACGAGCTCGGCGCCCGCCGTCGCGAGCGTCACGAGTGCGGGGCTCGTGACGGGCCTCGCCGTGGGCCAAGCCACCATCACGGCCGCGTCGGAGGGAAAGTCCGCCCAGACCACCATCTCCGTGACCGCGTCAGGCCAGACCTGCACGGGAGCCACGCCGCTCAACGTGGCGGTCGGCGAGGTGCACACGCTCACGACAGCGGAGCGGCAGCTTCTCTGCCTGCCGGGCGGCGCCGGCGGCACTGAGTACGTGCTGATCCCGTTCAACAGCTCGACGGTCGCGGCGGCAGTACCGCTGACGGCGACCGCCACGGGGACGATCGCGACGGTGAATCCTCCGCTCGTCGCGAGCGCGCAGCTCCGTGGCACGCGCGGGCTCGAGGCGCTGGCCGCGGTGCGCGCGCCGTCTCAGGCATTCAGGCGCACGTTCGAGTACCGGCTCCGCGAGCTGGAGCGAATCGAGCTGGGGCCGCGCCTCCGCGCGCGGCCGCGCGGCCCGGCGCTCCTGCGGTCGCTTCGGGGCGCGCCCGGCACGCGTCTGGGGGTGAAGGGCCTGGCGCCGAACCCGGCCGTCGGCTCGACCGTCACGCTGAACGCCAACGCGACGAGCGCCTGCGGTCCGGTCGCCACGAATCGCTTCGCGCGGGTCGCCGCCGTGTCGAACAACGCCATCGTGGTCGTGGACACGCTCGCGCCGACGGGCGGCTTCACCGACGCGGAGTACCTGGGCATCGCCACCACGTTCGACACGCTGGTCTTCGGGGTGGACACCGCCGCCTTCGGCGCCCCGGCCGACATGGACGGCAACGGGCGCGTGGTGCTCTTCTTCACGTCGGCGGTGAACCAGCTCACGCCGTCGGGCAGCGTGGGCGGCTACATCGGCGGGTTCTTCTTCGCGCGCGACCTCTTCACCGCGGCCGGCGTGCCGCAGGCGCCCTTCCCCTGCGCGACGAGCAACGAGGGGGAGATGTTCTACCTGCCCGTGCTCGATCCGAACAGCCAGTTCAATGGGTTCTTCAAGGTCAAGGCCACACTGCAGACGGACATCATCGGCACGCTCGCGCACGAGTTCCAGCACCTGATCAACGCCTCGCGGCGGATCTACGTGCAGCCGGCGGACGTGGAGTTCGAGGAGGTCTGGCTGAACGAGGGGATGAGCCACATCGCCGAGGAGCTGCTCTACTTCCGCGTCGCGGGCTTCGCGGCCAACCAGGACCTCACGTACCAGGCGGTGGCCGCCACCACGGCGAAGCTGAACGCGATCAACACGTACCAGGTGGACAATCTCGGGCGCCTCGTGGACTATCTCGAGGCCCCCGACGCCAACGCGCCGTTCGCGCCGAACGACAGTCTGGCCACGCGCGGCGCGATCTGGCAGCTCCTGCGGTGGGCGCTCGACCAATCGCCCAGCGCGCAGGGCAGCTATCTCAAGGCCCTCGTGGACGCGACGACGTGGGGGAAGCCGAACTTCGACAACGTGTTCGCCGGCGTCGGCGGCCTGATCGGCGCGACGCGCAGCCAGGTGATCGCGAACTTCTTCGACAACACCACGGTTCCCGTCTCCACGCTCTACGCGCACCGCAGCTGGAACTTCCGGGATCTTCTCCCGCATCTCGCGACACCCAACCCGCCCTATCAGCTGGCGGTCAAGACGCTGGTGCCGGGCGCGCCGGCGAACTACAGCCTGGTCGGCGGTGGGTCGGCCTACCTGCGGTTCCGGGTCAACGGCGGCGCGGTCGGGGGCGTGACGGCGACCTCGGCCGGCGGGGCGCTCCCCGCGACCGTCGAGCTGATCCTCATCCGCACGTCGTAGCGGTTCAGTCCTTCGCGAGCTCCAGCTCCGCGCCGCGCGCGGTCACGCGCACGCGGTCGCCCTCGGCGAAGCGGCCCTCGAGCACCGCCATCGCCAGCGGGTTCTGCAGGAGGCGCTGGATCGCGCGCTTGAGCGGGCGCGCTCCGAACGCCGGATCGAACCCTTCGCGCGCCAGCAGCCGCTTGGCCTCCGGCGTGACGTCGAGCGCGAGCTTCCGTTCGGCGAGCAGCTTCTCCAGGCGCGCGAGCTGCAGCTCGACGATGTGCTCGAGTTCGGCCTCGCCAAGCGGATGGAAGATGATCACGTCGTCCACCCGATTCAGGAACTCGGGCTTGAAGTGCGCGCGGAGCGCGTGCGTGACCTGTGCCTCGACGAGCGCCCAGTCCCCGGTCCCGTGCTCCAGGATCCAGCTCCCGCCGATGTTCGACGTCATGATGATGACCGCGTTGCGGAAGTTCACGGTGCGGCCCTGGGAATCGGTCAGGCGTCCATCGTCGAGGATCTGCAGCAGCACGTTGAAGACGTCGGCGTGCGCCTTCTCGATCTCGTCGAACAGCACGACGGCGTAGGGGCGGCGGCGGATCGCCTCGGTGAGCTGGCCACCCTCCTCGAACCCGACGTACCCGGGCGGCGCGCCGATCAGGCGCGCGACGGCGTGCCGCTCCATGTACTCCGACATGTCAATGCGCACCATCGCCTGCTCGTCGTCGAAGAGGAACTCGGCGAGGGCGCGCGCGGTCTCGGTCTTCCCGACGCCCGTGGGACCGAGGAAGATGAAGGAGCCGATGGGCCGATTCGGATCCTGGAGCCCCGCCCGCGATCGCCGCACCGCGTCCGCCACCGCGTGCACGGCCTCCGGCTGCCCTACGACGCGCTTCGCCAGCTCGGCGTCGAGCCGGGTCAACCGCTCCTTCTCGCTCTCCAGCATCCGCGAAACGGGAATCCCCGTCCACTTCGCGACGATGTCGGCGACGTCGTCGGCGGTGACCTCTTCCTGAAGGAACCGGGCGCCACCCGTCTGTTGCGAGGCGAGGCGCGCCTCCGTCTCCCTGAGTTGCTTCTCGAGGGTCGGGACGCGGCCGTACTGGATCTCGGCGGCCTTGCCGAGGTCGCCCGCGCGCGTGGCACGGTCGGCCTCGACCCGTGCCTCCTCGATCTGCTGCTTGAGCTTCCCCACGTCGCCGAGGGCGCTCTTCTCGTTCTGCCACTGCGCCCGCATCGCGGCGCTCCGTTCCTTGAGCTCCGCCAGCTCCCTTTCGATCACCGCGCGGCGCTCCCGGGACGCCGCGTCCATCTCCTTCTGGAGCGCCTGCCGCTCGATCTCGAGCTGCACCGCGCGTCGCTCCACCTCGTCAATCTCCTGGGGGAGCGAGTCTATCTCGATGCGGAGCCGGCTCGCGGCCTCATCCACGAGATCAATCGCCTTGTCCGGCAGGAACCGGCCGCCGATGTAGCGGTTGGAGAGCGTGGCCGCGGCGACGACCGCGCCGTCGGTGATGCGCACGCCGTGGTGCGATTCGTAGCGTTCCTTGAGGCCGCGCAGAATGGCGACGGTGTTCTCCACGCTCGGTTCGCCCACGTACACGGGCTGGAAGCGGCGCTCGAGCGCCGCGTCCTTCTCAACGTGCTTCCGGTACTCGTCGAGCGTCGTCGCGCCCACGACGCGCAGCTCGCCGCGGGCGAGGAGCGGCTTGAGCATGTTCCCCGCGTCCATCGAGCCCTCGGCCTTCCCCGCGCCGACGAGCGTATGCATCTCGTCAATGAAGACGACGAACTGCCCCTCGCTCGAGGTGATCTCCTTCAGCACCGCCTTGAGCCGCTCCTCGAACTCGCCGCGGAACTTCGCGCCCGCGATGAGCGCACCGAGGTCGAGCGCGACGAGCCGCTTGTTCTTCAGCGACTCGGGCACGTCGCCGTTCACGATCCGCTGCGCGAGTCCTTCGGCGATGGCCGTCTTGCCGACACCCGGCTCGCCGATCAGCACGGGGTTGTTCTTGGTGCGGCGCGACAGCACCTGAATGACGCGGCGGATCTCCTCGTCGCGCCCGATCACCGGATCGAGCTTCCCTTTGCGCGCGGCGTCGGTGAGGTCGCGCGTGAATCTCTGCAGCGCCTGGTACCGACTCTCGGGTGACTGATCGGTGACCCGGTGTGCGCCGCGCACGGCCTGGAGCGCCTCGAGGAGCAACTTCTTCGAGACGCCGAATCCCTTGAGGATCGCCGCGCTCTCGGCGCCCTTCGTGTCCGCCAGCGCCAGGAGCAGATGCTCGGTGGAGACGAACTCGTCGCCGAGCGACTTCGCGATCGCCTCGGCCTGATCGGTGACGTGCGTGAGCTCCCGCGAGAGCGAGGGACTGGCATCACTCTGCTTCGGATATCGCGCGAGCTCGGCGTCGAGCTTTTCACGCAGCGCGGGGACCGGGACGGCGAGCTTGTGAAGGATGGGGACGACGATCCCCTCGTCCTGCTCGAGCAGCACGCGGAGGAGATGCGCGTCGTGCACGAGCGGATTGCCGGCACGGCGCGCGAGCGCGAGCGCGTCGTTGAGCGCTTCCGAGGACTTGATGGTGAGGCGGTCGGGGTTGAGCATATGCGTGCTCGAGGAATGGCAAGAGCGAGACCGCTCAACCTACGCCGATTCGGCCCGGAACGTGCCGATCCGGCGCATGGCCGCTGCCGTGCCCCTCAAAACACGAACGCCCGGGCCTTGGCCCGGGCGTTTGCGCGAGCCGCGTCACGGCTCACTTCGCGACCGTCATCTTGATCATCGTCCGGGTGCCATCCACCTGCAGCACGAGCAGGTAGATGCCGGACGAGGCTTCCTGCGACGTGCCGTCGTAGTTCCCGTTCCAGTACCAGGTGTAGGTACCGCACGGAAGCAGCACGTTGTCCAACCGCTGACCCCCCGCCACGCCTCCCGTGCCCCTCTGCAACTGGGGCACCGCCACCAGCTGGGAAAGGAGGTTGTAGATCTTCACAGAAACCCGATGCTGCACTCCGCCTGCCGGGCACGCCGGGGGATCGTCAATGCTGAAATCCCCACGTGTCTCTGGGTTGAACGGATTCGGGTAGTTCTGTTTCAGCGTCGCCTTCGCCTTGGCAGGCGGACTGCCCTGCGCAAGTCCCGCTCGTGGCATGAGACCGAGGGCCAGCACGCACACGGCGAGTGCCGACCAGCGAAACCTCATGGTTTCTCCGTCTGACTAGGTAGGGGCTATGTCAGAAGCTCCTGGTTGAAGTGGGCCTAAGTGGTCAAGGGGCAATCTATTGACGGCGGCCGGGAGGGTCAAGCAACCGGCGGTCGGATCCAGGACGCGGAAGCCGGCACGACCGACGGCACCGGATCACCCGGCGGCGCGAAGTGTGCGGGTGTCGCCGGACCGAGCCGTGACACCGGACTGGTCGCAGAACTCCAGAAACGGGATGAGATACTTGCGTGTAAGTCCAAGTATCTCCCTGAGTTGTGATGCCGTTCGCGGCCGGCCATCGGCGGCGCCAGCGCGCAGCCGTGCGACGAGAGCGTCCACAGCCGGCCTCGCATAGTAGCGGTCGGAGGCGACGGCGACGGCGCGGCCTTCCCGCTCCAGTGCGCGCAGGAGCGCCGGCGTACTCGCACCAAGCCGATCGGTCAGTTCCCGTACGGAGGGCGGCTGGGGCCCGGCCGCCTCGAGCACCGCCGAGAGCAGGTCGAGCCGCTGCGCGTCAGCGCCTCGAGACGCCGGCTTCCAGCCGGTGCGCGCGACGACGCCGCCGTGCACCGTGAGGCGGCTTTCCGCGGCGAGCGCCGACAGCACCGCGTCGAAGAGCGGCGAGCTCACCTTGAGCGAAGTCCGGGCGTGCTGCAGCGAGAGTCCGGGCTCGAGAGGGTGCTCGGTGTGCGACCGCTCCACCAGCGACGTGAGCCGCGCTCGTGTCGCGTCGGCGAGCGCGGTGGAGTAGAGGCGGTCGCCGACGCGCGTCGTGCCCGCGAGCTGCGCCGCGATGCGCGCGACGTCGCTGCGGGTTGCGCCGAGGCGAACCGGCGCCTCGCCGAGCGCGAACCCTTCGCCGGCGCTCTCGGCGACGATCCACCCGAGCCGCTGGGCCGGACTCGCGCCCGACGAAGGCCACGGCCTCGCGCGCCGCGCGTGGGGATGGGGATCGGTCACGACGCCGCCGCCGATGGTGACGACGGGGGTGGCCGCGCGGAGCACGAAACGATCCGTCGCGCGCGCGACGACCGGCTCGTCAAGCGTGACGCGCACGGGGACGACCGCACCCGGCGTGACGCGGCCCCCGGCCGCCACCACGCGCGCGCCGACGTCGGCGGTGCCGAGGTGGAACCGGACGCGCGTGCGCACGCCGACCGGCTTGGCCTCGTCGAGCAACGCGACGTCTGCGCGCAGCACGGTGGACGGTTTCCACGGATCGTCGGCGCCGACGAGCACGGTGCCGCGCGCGACGTCACCCTTGTCGAGGCCGGCAAGCGCCACGGCGACGCGGCTCCCGGGACCGGCGCGGTCCACCGCCCTGCCGTGTGACTCGAGCGCGCGCACGCGCGCCGTGCGGCCGGGTGGAAAGAGCCGCACGGTCGCCTCGCGCGCAAGCGAGCCGCTCCAGAGCGTGCCGGTGACGACCGTGCCGGTGCCCCGGACGCTGAAGACGCGGTCGATCGGCAGGCGCGGCAGGTCGTCCGGGTCGCGCGCGGGCACGGCGCGCGCGGCGTCTCCGAGTGCGGCGCACAGCGCGTCGAGCCCCGCGCGGGTCGTCGCGGAGCACGGCACGATCGCGGCGCGCTCGAGTGGCGAGCCCCGCAGAACGGCGCGCACGTCGTCTTCCACGAGCCGCAGCCACTCGCCCTCCACGAGATCGGACTTGGTGAGCGCCACCACGCCGCCCCGCACGCCGAGGAGCGAGAGGATCGCGAGGTGCTCTCGCGTCTGCGGCATCACGCCCTCGTCCGCGGCGACGACGAGCAGCGCGAGGTCCACCCCGGTCGCGCCGGCGAGCATCGTGCGCACGAAGGCCTCGTGACCCGGGACGTCCACCACGCCGAGCGTGCCGACGCCGGCGAGGTCGAGCGGCGCGAAGCCGAGCTCGATCGTGATGCCGCGCCGCTTCTCTTCGGGCAGCCGGTCCGTGTCCACGCCCGTGAGCGCCTTCACGAGCGTGGTCTTGCCGTGATCAATGTGCCCGGCGGTTCCGAGGATCATGACGGCACGGGAACGGGGCGTCCCTCGCCGGCGTCCTCCCAGGCGAGGAAGGCGCGCAGCGCCCGCCCGTCGCCCAGATGCTCCTCGAGGAACTCCCGGAGGAGGCGCTGGTGGGCGCGCACCGTCGCGTCGTCCTCAAGGGCAGCGTCGCCACCGGAGAGCCACGCGGCCAGCTGGCGTCGCGCCGGCGCGGGGAGCCGGCGTCCGCCCTCCGCCAGCCGCGCGCAGCGTTCGCACAGCGCGCCGCCCGCGCGATGGTGGAAGGTGACTTCGAGCGGCGCGGGAATCGGCGCGTGACAGCTCGCGCAGAGGGCGAGCGCCGGCGCGAAGCCGAGTTCCGCGACCACGCGCCAGGCGCCCGCCAGCGTCACGCCGGGCACGGCGTCGCCCGTGGCGGCGCCGATGGCGTCGAGCAGCGCGACAACGGCGTCGTGCACGCGGCCGCTGTCATCTTCCTTCGCGAAGCGCAGGCAGAGCTCGGCCAGGGCCGACGCGGCGCGGAAGCGCGCGAGCGATCCGGCGAGCTCGGGCCGGGCTCGCGTCAGGTCGAACGCCACGAGCGAGTGGAGATCGCGCGTCGGGTGCAGCGAAAGCTGCGCCACTCCGCTCGAGAACAGGTCCAGCGCCGTGCTGAAGCGGCTCCTCGGCCGCCGCGCCCCGCGCGCGATCGCCGACACGATCCCCGCGCCGCGCGTCGCCAGACGGACGATGCTGGAGGTCTCGCGGTAGGCGAAGGCGTGGAGGACGAGGGAGTCGGTGAGGAGGGTGCGCACCCTTCAAAACTACAACTGCGAGTAGACAGTAGACGGTAGACAGTAAACGGTAGACAGTAGACAGTTCACGGTTCCCGCTGAAGCGCTACTGTCTACTGTTTACTGTCTACTCTCTACTGTCTACTCTCTACTGTGTACTTGTGCTTGCCGTTCACCGTTCGACCCGCACCCCCACGAACACGCTCCGCCCCGGCGCCGCGAATCGCGCGATCTCCGAGTAGCGCGCGCCGAGGAGATTGTCCACGCGCGCCAGGAGCGCCGCGCCGCGCACGATGCGCCCCGGCACCGGCACAACCACGGAGCAGTCCACCTTCGTGTGCGTGGGGAGCGTGACCGCCACCGCCGGGAAGGCGGAGAAATCGCGGTCGTCGCGCTCGCCCACGCGCGCGGCCACGAGGTGCACACTGCCACCGCGGAGCGCGTACGCCGCCGAGAGCGTGGCCCCGTGCGGCGGCCGCCGGATGAGCTTCTGGCCGACCACGTAGACGGCGCCGCTGTTCTGGTCGAAGCCGGCGCGCGTCGCGCGCGCGTCCGTCCACGCGTACGTCACCCCGACGGTGAGCCGTTCGACGCCGCGGTACTCGGCCTCGAACTCCAGGCCGCTCGCGTCGGCGGCGGCCACGTTGAAGTAGTTCGGCGCACCGCGTGCGGGCGGCGTGCCGGCGTACTGGATCACGTCCCGGAACTGCTGCGCGTAGGCGGTGGTCCTGAGCGTGAGATCGCCGCCGGCGAGAAAGACGTCGGCGCCCACGTCGGCCGATCGTGAGCGCTCAGGACGCAGCGACGGATTCCCCGTGACGTAGCCGGTCGAGAAGTTCTCGAAGAAGCTCGGCGCCTTCAACGCGGTTCCGGCGGAGGCGCGGACGCGCGCGCGCGCGGAGAGCAGGTACGCGGCGCTCGCGCGCGCGGTCGCGAACGACCCGAACGCGCTGTTCTGGTCGAGGCGGCCGCCGACGGCATACGACAGCCGGTCCGTCGCGTCACCGAGCGCCTGCAGGTAGGCGCCCGTGTTGTGCCGCGCGGCCGCGAAGCCGCCGGCGTCGCGCCCGTACTGGCTGAGCGAAAGCGAGGAGCTGGTCTCGCGGTCGCGCGCGACCTCCGCGCCGACCGTCAGCACACCGCGCCCGTACGTGAGGTTGAGTCGCGCGTCCGCCGATCGCCGCGTGCGCACGGCGCGCGAGAAGAAACCGAAGAAGCCCATCGTGTCCGCGGCCGTGTCGGGGCCGTCGTTGGCGCGGGGAAGAAGCTCGTTCGACGCAAGCGAGACGCGAAGTTCCACTCGTTCCGTGAGGCGGTGCCCGGCGTCCAGGCTCGCGACAAGCCGGTGATCGGTCTGCTCGGCGTCGTGATCCACGACGGCGCCCGTGAAGTCGGTGGGGTAGTGGTAGGTCGCGCTTGACCAACGCAGCGCGAGTCGCGCGTCCGCACGGGCGCCCGGCGTCACCCGCAGCGACGCGCTGAGCACGTCGTTCACGAACCGGTTGTTGAACGGAAGAATGCCGTCGCTGGACTCGCGTGATCCGGACAGGGTGAAGCCGGCGCGGGCAGCGCCAGCGGCGACGCCCAGCGCGCCGCGAAGCGTGCCGCGCGACCCGCCGCCGGCGAGTGCGTGCATCGCCAGCGGGCCGCGCCCCTCCTTCGTGAACAGCTGCACGACGCCGGTCACGGCGTCGGAGCCGTAGAGCACGCTGGTGGGGCCGCGCACGATTTCGATCCGGTCCACGTTATCGGTGGTGAGCGTGGCGAGATCGAACGCGCCGCCCGCGTCGTTCACCGCCACGCCATCCACCAGGACGCGCACGTAGTTGCTGTTCCCGCCGCGCAGGAAGAGCGAGCTCTGCGAACCCACGGGTCCGCTGGCGACGACCGCGGCGCCCGGCACGAGGCGAAGCGCGTCGAGCACGCGGGTGATGCCCTGCGCGCGCAGGTCGTCGCCCCGGAGGACGGTGACCGTGGCGGTGGGGGCGGCGGTCGAGATGGCGACGCGCGTGGCGGTGATGTAGACCGTGCTGAGCGTGTCACGGGCGGGCTTGGACTCTTGTGCGAGGCAGGCGCAAGAGGCGAGATGAGCGGCGAGTGCGAGCGTGAGCGGCGAGCGGGCGAGGGGAAGCGGCGAGCGGGCGAGAGGAAGCGGCGAGCGGGCGAGAGGAAGCGGCGAGTGCGAGAACGCGCGACGGGGCATTCGGTGGACCTCGGTGAGCGTGGCGGCGTGATCGTAGCGATTATTTCGGCGCGCGATGGCGGAGCGGGACGAGGACGGGCGCGCCGACGGCCGGGTCCCGGGAGACGACGAGGGGCCATTCGTAGACGCGCTCCAGCTCGTCGCCGCGCATCACCGCGTCCGGCGGACCGGACGCGGCGAGCGCACCGCGATGGAGGAGAGCGATGGTCGTCGCGAAGCGCGCGACGAGATTGAGCTGGTGGCTCACGAGCAGCACGGCGCGCCCCTCGCGGGCGAGCGCGTCGAGGAGCTCGAAGACGCCCATCTCGTGCGCGACGTCGAGGAAGGTCGTGGGCTCGTCGAGCACGAGCGCGTCCCCGCCCTGCGCGAGGGCGCGCGCGAGGCGTACACGCTGCCACTCGCCGCCCGAGAGTTCGTCGGTGTGCCGCGTCAGGTACTCCGCAGCCCCCGTGCGCTCGGCGGCGCTCTCGACGATGGCGCGGTCCGCCGGAGTCTCGCCCGCCCACACGCCGCCGTGCGCGAATCGTCCGAGCGCGATGAAGTCGCGTACCACGAGCGGGAACGCGGGTTCCTCGCGCTGGGGCACGATGGCGACGCGCCGCGCCACCTCGCGTCGCGAGAACGCGCCGAGCGGCGCGCCATCCAGGGTGATGGCGCCGCGTTCGGCGCGCAGCCGGCCCAGCAGCGCGCGCACGAGCGTGCTCTTGCCGCTCCCATTCGGACCGACGACGGCGGTGAGCGCGCCCCGCCGCGCCTCGAGCGAGACGCCGCGGACGGCGGGCTCGGCCGCGCGCGGATACCGGAGCACCACGCCGTCGAAGCGGATCACCGCATCCTCCGCAATCGCGCGAGGAAGAACGGCACGCCCACGAGCGCCGTGACGGCGCCGAGCGGGAGCTCCGACGGCGCGCGCACCGTCCGCGCGACGACATCGGCCGCGACCACCAGCGCACCGCCGCCGATCGCCGCGCCGGCGATCACGCTGCGCACCGTGCGCGCGCCGAGCGCCCGGACGATCGCCGGCACGACCAGCCCGACGAACCCCACGAGCCCGGCGCCGGCGACCGTGACCGCCGCCAGCAGCGACGCCGCGAGGTACGCGCGGCGCGTGGCGCGTTCGACGTCCACTCCGAGCGCCGCGGCCGGATCCGTCCCCAGCGCGAGCAGCTCGATCTCGCGCGCGAAGGCGAAAAGGAGCGCGCCGCCCAGGGCCACGTACAGCGCGATCCAGCGCGTGCCGGCCCAGGTCGCGTCGCCCAGCGAACCCATCATCCACCAGAGCGCGCTCCGCACCGTGTCGTCGGTCGCGCCGGAGAGGAGCACGAGGATCGCGGCGTTGGCGAAGGCGCCGATGACGACGCCGGCCAGGACGAGGACCCGTGGATCGCCCCGCGCACCGGCCGCGCGCGCCACCAACAGCACGAGCGCCACGGCGAGCAGGGCGCCGATGAACGCCGCCAGCGGCAGCATGGCGGGCGCGGAAAGATGGAGCGTGACGCCGAGGACCGCGCCGACCGCCGCCCCGCCCGAGACCCCGAGCAGGTAGGGGTCCGCGAGCGGATTGCGCAGCGTGCCCTGGAGCGCCGCGCCGCTCATCCCGAGCCCCGCGCCGATTGCGACACCGAGGACCGCGCGCGGAAGGCGGAGCGTGCGAACGATCGCGACCGCGTGCTCGTCGTCGCCGCCGAAGAGCGCGCGCCACACCGCAGGTGGCGAGAGGGGCACGGGGCCGAGCGCCAGCGCCGCGAGGAGCGCCGCGGCGAGCGCCGCGAGGAGCACGAGCCAGGTCCGGCGCGGCATCAGGGCACCGTGTCGTGCAGGATGAGCGCGCGGAGATGCCGCGCCGCCTCGCCCAGCCGAACGCCGGGACGCCCGACGAGCGTCGTGTCCACCACCAGGATGCGCCCCGCGCGCACGGCGGACACCGCCCGCCACGCCGGGCTCCGCCGGATGCGCATCGCGTTCTGCGGGCCTGCGAGCACGTAATCGGGATTGCGACGCACGACCTGTTCGAGCGAGACCTGGGGGGACGGCGCCGCGAGGTCGTCGAACACGTTGCGGGCACCGGCCGTCTCGACCAGCTCGGTCAGGTAGCTGCCGCGACCGATCGTGAAGAGCGGCGACTCCCAGATGAACCAGAAGACGGTGGGCGGCTTCGTGGACCGCGGACGAGCGCGCACGACCGCGAGCGAGCGCTCGACCGAGTCCGCGAGCCGCTCGCCCGCCGCGGAGTCGCCGACGGCGCGCGCAACCAGACGCGCGGCGCGCTGGAAGTCAGCGAGGTGATCGGTGCGGATGGCGAGCGTCGCGACGCCCGCGCGGTGCAACGCCCTGGCCGCCGCGCGATTCCCGTCGGAGGCGTACAGCAGCACCAGGTCGGGGCGCACGCCGAGCACGGCCTCCACGTTGGGCTGCATCCCGTCGCCGAGATCGGCGACGGCGCGCGCGCCTTCCGGATGGAGATCCCAGTGCGTGCGTCCCACCACGCGCGCGCCCGCGCCGAGCGCGAAGAGCAGTTCGGTCGTGACGGGGTTGAGCGAGACGATCCGACGCGCCCCGTGCCCCGCCCTGACCGTATCCCCGAAATCGTCGAGCGTGCGCCCGGGCGCGCGCGCGCGCTCCGCGCGCTTCGCGCCGCCGCACGACGCGGTGACGGCGAGCGCGAGCAGCACGAAAGGCCGGCGGTACATCGCGAAAGGCAGAACGGGCTCCCGTCCCGAAAGAGGAAGCCCGCAACGCCGGATGCGCCGGACGGGAACCCACCCCGCGGTCTCGCATCGAACGCCACCAGCTCCTCCCCCGAGGATCTGTTTCCGTGGCGCGAACGCGGGTCGTCTCCTGGCTCCGGGCCGCTCGCTCGCCTTCCCGATCTCCCGATCAGTGGCGCGTGAGCGCGCGTGTTCTTTCGAACGTGCCCGTTACAGTGGCGGGGCCGCGCCGGCATTGCACCGGCTTCCGTGTCCCGCGTTCGCCATCAGTTGTGCGCGGAAGCTAGACGAGTCCCTCGCGCCGGGCAAGCGCCGCCGTCAGCCGCGCCTTGAGTCGCGCGCGCCGCTCATAGTGGTCCGCCTTCTCGTCCGGCGTCGGCGCGTCGAGCGCGGCGAACGCCGTCTCCAGGGCGGCGAGCTCGCGTTCAAGTGACTCGGGATCGTCGCGCTGCGCGCGGATGGCGCGCTCGCGCGCGGGTCCGCGGCGCGTCAGGCCCGCCGCGAGGCCGAGCAGGAGCACCGCGCCGACAGCGACCACGATGAGCGCGATGCGGAAGTTGAGCGACGACGTCGTCAGGAGTGTCGGCGCAGTGACCGAAAGCACGGCCGCCGCCGGCGCGTCCTGCGCCAGGAACCGGCGGAAGCGGCGCCCTTCGAGCGACGCCGGCTCCGTTTCGCGGAGACCGCCGCCCGTCGCCGTCCCCCGTTCGTCCTCCACGAGCACTTCGAGCACCGAGGTGCCCGCGAGCGAGGGAAGCAGGAGGGGCGCCGCGCTCGCCTTGACGCGGTAGACGAAGGAGAATCGCTTGACGCCCGGCGCCAGTGGCGCGAAGACCCTGGCCCGCCCCTCGGCGAAAGTCACCGCCTCGGCGGGGAGGTCGCCCTCGCCCGCGCGCGTGGCGCGCGCGCCGTCCGGGAGGAGCGCCTCGAACGTCGGCCGCGCGCGCGCGCCGGACACGCGCGTGACCGTGGAATCGTTCGACAGCTCGAAGGCCTCCACGACTCGTCGCGTGCGGCCCGAGTCGGGCGCCATCACGACCACGTGGCGTCCCCGCACGCGAATCGGCACCGGCGCGCTCGTCGTGTCGTACACCACGAGCCCGGCGTCCGCACCGGTGACGACGCGCCCCGTGAGCGGCGCGGTGAAGTACGCGAGGCCGGCGAAACGGATCGAGACGAAGTAGAGTGCGGCCGTGTCACCGGTGGCGCGATAGTGGAAGGCGTAGCGGCCCGCGCCGTCGCTCCGCACGGAGTCCATGGGCCCCGCGTGGTCGGTTCCCACGCGATGCAGCGTGATCCAGGCGCCCGCCAGCGGGCGCACCCCCTTCCCCGTCGCTCGTGCAACGGTGCCGCGCACCTCGCGCGCCGCCTGCGCGCGCGCAACCCCGGTCGCGAGGACGCACGCCGTGAGCATGATCAGGGCGTGTGCCACGCGCGCGTTAGATCTTGAACTTCCCAAAGTCCTCGGGCCGGAGCTGCTCCAGGTAGCGCTGCAGGTGCTCGGCGCTCCGGATCTGCGCCTCGAGCGGGGCCGCGCCGATGTCGGGCCCCGGTGCGGCTTCCTCCTCCTCCGCGCGCTCCGGTTCGCCGGACGGCTCGTATTCCGCCAGCAGCTCCTCGGCGGCGAAGATCGGCGCGCCAAGCCGGAGCGCGATCGCGATGCTGTCCGACGGGCGCGCGTCCACGACCTGCGTGGCCCCGCCGACGAGCACGTGCAACTCGGCGTAAAACGTGCTGTCCACGACGCGCGTCACGCGCACGCTCTGCAGCTGGCCGCCCAGCGCGACGATGAGTGACTGGCACAGGTCGTGCGTCATCGGCCGTTCGCGCCGCACGCCGGAGAGGTGCGCCACGATGGACTCCGCCTCCGGGCGCCCGATCCAGATGGGGACGAGGCGCTTGCCGTCCTTCTCCTGCAGAATCACCACGTACGAGCTCGACCCGGCGTCCCGCCCGAGGCGTGATACGATGACCTCGACCACGTGCCCTCCCTCCCGGCGTCCCGGGACGCTACCCGCGCACCGCCCGCTTCAACTCGGCCACCCGGTCCGTCCGCTCCCACGAGAAGAGCGTGACCTTCTTCCCGAAGCGCACGGCGCGCTCGCACGACCGCCCGAAGTGGCCGTACGACGCGGTGTCGCTGTAGATCGGCTTCCGCAGGTCGAGCGCCTCGATGATCCCCCGCGGCGTGAGGTCGAACACCCGGTCCACCGCCCGCGCGATCCTGGTCTCGCTCACCGTGGAGGTGCCGAAGGTATCCACCATCACCGAGACCGGCCTCACGACCCCGATCGCGTACGCGACCTGCACCTCGCACCGTTTCGCGAGCCCCGCAGCCACGATGTTCTTGGCGACCCAGCGCGCGGCGTACGACCCCGACCGATCCACCTTCGAGGGGTCCTTCCCGCTGAAGGCGCCGCCGCCGTGTCGCCCTGTCCCGCCGTAGGTGTCCACGATGATCTTCCGGCCGGTGAGCCCCGCGTCACCCTGCGGGCCGCCGATCACGAAGCGGCCCGTCGGATTAATGTGATACTTGACCCCCCGGGGCCGAAGTTCCCGCGGGATGGTCGCCTCGACGATCTCGCGCGTCACGGCTTCCTTGATCGCGGCGTGCTTGACGTCGTCGGAGTGCTGCGTCGAGATGACGACGGTGTCCACGGCGACCGGTCGTCCGTCCTCGTAGAGCACCGTGACCTGCGACTTCCCGTCGGGGCGGAGCCAGGGAAGCGTGCCGTCCTTGCGGCGGTCGGCGAGCGCGCGCGCGAGGCGATGCGCGAGCGTGATCGGAAGCGGCATCAGCTCCTCGGTCTCGTCGCACGCATAGCCGAACATCATGCCCTGGTCGCCCGCGCCGCCGGCGTCCACACCGAGCGCGATGTCCGCCGACTGCTGGTCAATCGTGGACATCACCGCGCAGGTGTGCGCGTCGAAGCCATAGCCCTGCTCCGTGTACCCGATGCGTGCGATCGTCTCGCGCACCAGCGCGGGGAGATGCACGTACGCCTCCGTGGTGATCTCGCCGAAGATCGTCGCGAGTCCCGTGGTGACCATCGTCTCGCACGCGACGCGTGAGAGCGGGTCCTTGGCGAGGAGCGCGTCCACCACCGCGTCGGAGATCTGGTCGGCGACCTTATCGGGGTGTCCTTCGGTGACGGATTCGGACGTGAAGAGGTGGCGACGAAGCACGGGACGGCGGTGAAGGGCGAAGGGTGAAGGGTTCGCGAAAGGCGGAGGGTCCGCGAGGAGTGGACGGCGAAAGATCAGGTGAAGCGCGGAAGGGATTCGAACGATAAGGGCGTGCGCGCCGCGCTGCGAGGGGTCGCCGCGCTCAGGCGCCGAGTGACTCGAGCCCCCCCTCGGCCGTGAGCCCTGCGGTGAGCGCCGCTTCAGCCGCCTGCGCGGTGCCCGCTTCCAGCGCCTCGGCCGCCGCGGCCGCGGCCACCGAGGTGTGCATCCCGCGCACGATCTGCTTCACACGCGCCACCGAGCGCGGCGCGACGCTCAGATTCCGGATGCCGAGCCCGATGAGCGCGAACGCCGTCAACGGCTCCGACGCCATCTCGCCGCAGACGCTGACCTCGAGGCCGTGCGCGAGGCCCACGTCGAGCGTGCGCCGGATGAGGCGGAGGACGGCGGGATGCAGCGGCGTGAAGCGCGAGGCCAGCCCGGCGTGGCCGCGGTCCACGGCGAGCGTGTATTGCACGAGGTCGTTCGTCCCGATGCTGAAGAACGCGACGTCCTTCGCGAGCGCGTCGGCGGTCATCGCGGCGGCGGGCGTTTCGACCATCACGCCGAGCGGGACGTCGGCCCGGTGCGGAACGCCGCGCGCCGCCAGCTCGCGCGCGGCCTCGGCGAGGAGGAAACGCGCCTCGCGCACCTCGTCCAGCGTCACGACGAGCGGGAGCATGATGCGCACGTCGCCGCCCACCGCCGCGCGGAGGAGCGCACGGAGCTGCGTCTTGAAGATCTCCGGCTGGTCGAGGCACATCCGGATGGCGCGCCAGCCGAGAAACGGATTCGGTTCGTGCGGGTAGCCGCCCACCGGGAGCTTGTCCGCGCCGACGTCGAAGGTGCGGATGATGACCGGATGGCCCGCGAACGCCGCGACGACACCGGCATACGCCTCGAGCTGCTCCTCTTCGTCGGGCATCGTGGCGCGACCCACCACCAGGAACTCGGTGCGCATCAGCCCGACGCCCTCGGCGCCGCTCGTGGCGGCGGCGCGCGCCTCGTCGGGGAGGTCCACGTTCGCGCGCAGCACGATGCGCACGCCGTCCGCCGTGACCGACTCCTCGCGCGCGACCCGCGCGAGCAGCTCCCCCTGCCGCCGCTCTCGTTGGGTGCGCGTCGCGGCGGCGGCCAGTTCGGCGGCCGTCGGCCGCGCGATGAGGGTCCCCGCCGTGCCGTCGAGGATCGCCTGGTCGCCCGTCTCGAGGCGGCTCGTGACGTCGAGCAGGCCGACGACCGCTGGGAGGCCGACCGAGCGCGCGAGGATCGCGACGTGCGAGGTGCGCGTGCCGGCGTCGGTCGCGATGCCCCCGACGCACTCGCGGTCAATCTGCACCGTGAGGCTCGGAGTCAGGTCGTGCGTGACGAGAATGGCGTTGGCGCCCTTCGAGACGTCCACCAGGTCGTAGTCGGGAAGCCCCATCAGGATCGAGAGCACGCGGATGTGGACGTCGAGCAGATCGCCCACGCGCTCGCGCATCATCGCGTGAGGCGAGCGGGCGAAGTGCTCGCGCCATTCGTGCATCACGACGTCGAACGCCCGCTCTGCCGAGAAGTTCTGGTGCACGACGGACTCGACGCGGCCGCGCAGCTCCGCGTCCTCGATGATCGAGATCTGGACGTCGAAGATCGCGGCTTCGCCGGGGCCCGCGTGTCGCGCGGCGCGCTCGCGCACCTGCTTGAGGCGTTCCACGGCCCGCGTGAACGCGTCGTGCACGCGCGCGATCTCGCGCGTCACTTCGTCCTCGCCGATCACGCGCATCGGGACCTCGGGCACCTCCCAGCGCAGGAGGTGGACCGCGCCCACGACGATGCCCGGCGAGGCGGGAATCCCGGTCAGGAGGGACGGCATGGTCGAAACGGCCTCAGGCTTCGCCGAAATGGCCGCCGACGAGCGCCACGAGCTCCCGCACCGCCTCCGCCGCGTCGTCGCCGTCGGCACGCACGGTGAGTTCGGCTCCCTTCTCGGCGGCCAGCATCATCACGCCCATGATACTCTTCCCGTTCACCTCGAGGTCGTCGCGCGCGAGCGTGATATGCGACGCGAAGCGCGCCGCCGCCTTGACGATCTCGGCGGCGGGACGCGCGTGGATCCCATGGCTGTTCACGACCGTCACGCGGTCTTCGACCATCAACGCACCGCAGCGAAGAGTATGAATGCGGCCAGCCCCACCACGGCGAGGCTCCACCCCTCGACGCGGCCGTGGAGGCGCGTGAGGGCCGCCGCGCCCAGCGCGGCGGCGGCGAGCAGGAGCGTGAACGTCCCGAGCGCGGGACCCGCGACGGCGTGCAGCGCGAGTGGCAGCGCGGCACCGGCCAGACACGCCGTGGCGCGCGCCACGTGCGACGGTCCCCGGCGCAGGAATGGAGCCCCGAGCGCCGGGGCAACCCGAAGCCCGTCCCGGAACCCCACGCGCATCCCCCAGGCGCGGAGCGCCGCGTGTCCCGCGTTGTATGATCCCAGAAAGAGCAGCACAACGCCAGCGCTCGACACCCCGAGCCCGAACGCGAGCAACCCGAGCAGGGCGCACGCCGGGAGCCATCCGGCCCAGATGAGCCGGTCGCCCACGCTGCCGAGCGGCCCGCTGCAGGCGGTGCGAAAGCGCTCGATGCGTTCCGGGGCCTCGCCCTCGAGTTCGGCGCGCGCGAGCGCGCCGACCGCGACGCTCGCCAGATACGGGTGCGCGTTGAAGTACCCGCCCTGGCGGGCGAGCGCCGCGCGATACGCCGCGCCGCCTTTCCCGCCCGGCAGGAGGCGGAGCGCCGGCTCGACGGCGAACGCGATGCCGTTGCCCAGCAGCGTCTCGTAGTTCCACGACCCCTGCACGGCGAACAACCGCGCGAAGATCGCCGCGCGCGTGGCGAACGGCAGGTGGGGCGTGCCGGCCGTCATTGCGCGAGGACGAGCCCGCCGCCGGCGGCGAGGCCGCCGGCCAGGAACCAGCGCGCGCCCTTCGTGGTGTGGATGACGCGCCAGATCGCCGAACCCGCCGTGGCGCCCGCGAGCGCCAGGAGAAACACGCGGGAGGGGGCGGCACCGGCCGTCGCCCCGCTGAGCAGCGCGCGCTCGAGCGGGAGGAAGACGGCGAGCGAGAGCCAGGTCACCGCGCCGCCTCGCACGAAGTCGGCGGTGAGCCCCCGGAGTTGAAGCGCAGTGACCGCGGAGGCAGAGCCCTGCGCGAGCGCGTCGCGCATCCCGTGGGCCCAGCGCCCGATGAGGCGACGGAGCGCGACCATGGTCCACCCGGCGCCCCACGCCACGAGCAACGCGGCGCAGACCGCCGCCGGGAGCGCGGCCGCGGAGTCGTCGTGCTGCAGCGCGAAGAGAGCACCGCCCACGACACCCGCGGTGCCCCATTCGGGATAGCGGCTGGCGCCGAACGGGAGCGTGTCGAGCGCAAAGAGCTCGAGGACGGCGCCCGCGATGAGCCCCTGCCCCGGTTGGCCCACGAGCGCGCCGGCGAGCGTGGCCGAGACCAGCGGGCGCGAGACCATGGCCTGCGGGAAGCTCACGACGTCGAGGCCCAGGAGCGCCCCGAGCAGCGCGAGCGGCAGGAGCTCGGCCGCGAAGGTCATTCGGGGGCGCCCGCGAGCACGCGGGCCAGGGACACGGGGGTCGCGCCGGGCACGTCCTGCGCCGTGACGACGATGCCGCGGTCGGCGAGTGCGCGCAGCGCGCGCTCCTCCTCGGGCGCCAGGAACACGTATCGCAGGCGCGCGGCACGTCCCGGCCGGTGGTGCACGCCACCGAGGTTCACCGCCCTGATGAGGCGAGAACCCTCGACCAGCTTCCGCATCGTCTCCACGTCCGCGGTGAGGAGGAGTCCACGGTCGGCCCGTGCCTCGTACTCCGCGAGATGCTCGAGGGCGCTCGCCACGGACTCGAAGCGCACCTCCATCTCCGGCGGCACGCCCATCCGGTAGAGTTCCTGCTCCCACTCGCTCGCCGCGACGGCATCGTCCACCAGCACGATGAACCCGAGTTGGAGCGGCTGGCCCCAGCCGACGACGACCTGGCCGTGGACGAGACGGTCGTCTATGCGATAGAGCTCAATGGGCACCGCCGCCCTCCGCCGCGGTGAAGGCGACGATCGCCTCGCGGCCCCGCTCGGCCGCGCGCCGCGCGGCGGTCGGGACGTCCCCGCCCTTCAGCGCGAAGTCGAGGAGCATCGAGAGATTCGCGCCGGTCACGACGGCAAGCCCGGCGTGCTCGCGCGCGAGGCGGCGCGCGGCGATCGTGCAGCTGCCCGCGGGAAGGTCCGTGAACACCACGCGCGCGCGGTGCGCGGCGACGGCCTCGCGCAGCGCCGCGTCGAGCGCGGCGCTGTCGAGGCCCGCGTTGCTCAGGCCCCGGAAGACCTCTCCCCTCCCACTGATCAGCTCGACGGCCGAGATGACGCCGGCCGCGAAACCGCCGTGACCCGCCACGACGGCACGCGGCCCCTCGCGCGGGGCCTCGGCGCTACTCGGCATCGTCCTGGAGGTAGCGCCCCCGGTCGGCGGCCTGCCGCATCCTGGCCTTGAGCCGCTCGTTGAATGCCTCGGCCGCGTCCACCCCACTGTAGCGCAGGAGGTGATTCATCGCGATCACTTCCGCGATCACCGTGAGGTTCTTGCCGGGATTGAGGGGTACGGTGATCAGGGGCAGCTCGACCTCGAGGATCGTGGTGGTCTCACCGTCGAGCCCGGTCCGCTCCACGTTCGCGAGCGCGTCCCACGGCTCGAGGGCGACGACGACCTCGACCCGCTTCTGTTGCCGCACGGAGCGGATGCCGAAAATCTTCGGGATGTCAATGAGCCCGACGCCGCGAATCTCCATGTGGTGTCGCGAGAGCTCGTGCCCGCGCCCGATCACGATGCCGGCGCCGCGCCGCGTGCAGATGACCACGTCGTCGGCGACGAGCCGGTGGCCCCGCTCCACGAGGTCGAGCACGCACTCGGACTTGCCGATGCCGCTGGCGCCCGTGAAGAGGAGGCCGACACCGAAGACGTCGGCGAGCGAACCGTGGAGCGTGGCGCTCGGCGCGAACTGGCTCTCCATGAACGGCGTGATGCGCCGGTAGAACTCGAGCGTCCTGAGCGCCGAGCGCAGGATGGCGACGCCGGCCGCCTGCGCTTCCTCGTCGAACCCCGGGGGGAGGGCGAGCCCCTTGGTGACCATCACGCAGGGCATCGGATACGCGAAGAAGGTGCGCAGCGTGCGGCGCCGGTCCGCCTCGCTGAGCGAGGCGAGGTAGGAGACTTCCGTCTGGCCGAGCACCTGCACGCGCTCGTGGACGAAGCGCCCCGTATAGCCGACGAGGACGAGGCCGGGCCCCGAGGCGTCGGGCATCGTCACCTCGCGCTCGAGCCCCCTGGGGCTGCCGAGCAGCTCGAGCTGCAGGACGTCCTTGAGACGCTCGAAGAACTGCGCGACGGTGAGCGGCGGCATCAGTCGCGACGGGCGCGCGCGCGGTGCGCGCGGGCGCGCGGGGTGCGGCGTTTCTCGCGCTCCATCTGGGCGCCGAGACGCGCGAGGGCGCGCGCCACGGCGGGACCGAAGGAGAGGTCCTCCGCCGTGGCCACGAGCGGCGCGTGCCGCGGCGCGTGCAGCACGACCTCCACGCGCCGCCCGCTTCGCCCCTCGTCGAAACGGACCACCGCGTCCACGGCGCGCGGGAGCCGCGCGGCCGCCTTCTCGACCATCCGTTCGATCTTGCGCCGCATCGCCTCGGAAACGTCGGCCCCGTTCAGCTTGAGCACGATTTCCACCGCCGCTATCCTCCCGACTGCAGTACGCGCGCGAGGTGCGCCTCGGTGGCGTCGGCCGCGCGCGTCCAGGTAAAGGTTTCGGCGAAGGCGCGGGCGCGAGCGCCCATCGCCTCCACGAGTTCGCGCGAGGCCGCCAGACGGCGGAACGCGGCGGCCATCGCGGCCACGTCGCCGTGCGGCACGAGGAACCCCGTGTCGCCGTTCCGCACCGACTCGCGAATTCCCGGTGAGTTCGATGCCACGACCGGCGTCGCGCACGCCTCGGCCTCCACGTTGGTGAGCCCCCAGCCTTCCTTCGGCGACGCGAGGGCCACCGCCCACGCGCGTCGAAGGAGCGCGAGCTTGTCCGCCTCGCTGATGAAGCCAAGAAACCGCACGCGCGCCCCGAGGTCAAGCGACCGCGCGAGCGTTTCGAGCGCCGGCCGGGAGTCGCCCGCGCCGGCGATCTCGAGGGTCGCCTCCGCGTGGCCCAACGCGGCGAACGCGCGGATCACGAGGTCCACCCGCTTGTATTTCTTGAGACGGCCGACGTAGGCGAATGTCGGGTGGGGCGCTCGGCGCGCGGGGTCCGGCGTGTACCGATCGAAGCGCACGCCCGGGTAGATCACCTCGACGTGCGCCCGGGGAATGCCGCGGGCCACGAGGTCGTCGGCGGTGCTCTCGCTGATCGCCTGGAACGGGGCGTGGCGGTAGACCAGCGGGAGCGGCCGCTCGCTCAGCCAGACGGCGGTCGCGAGCGGCCACGGCAACTCCTGGAATGCGGTGCCCCCGAAGAGGTGGGGTACGCACGCCACGCACCGCGCGCGCGCGCCCCAGAGCGGCGTGCCGAGCGGCGCCTTGTTGATGTCCTCCAGCAGGAGGTCGAAGGGACGCGCGCGGAGATGGCGCCACCAGTACCCGAACACCTTGAGCGCGAAGGTGTGTCGCGTGCCGACGCGGTGGACGTCGAGGCCGCCCAGCATCGCCCGGGGCGGGCAGCCGGGCCAGCCGCCGCAGAGCAGGGTGATCGCGTGCCCGCGCGCGGCGAGCCGCTCGAAGATCTCGTGCAGGTGAATCTCCGCGCCGCCGGCGAGCGGGTTCTCCCGGTCCTGCCAGTTCACGATGAGGAGCTTCACCGGAGACGGCCCATCCGCCGGGCGAGCGCGTCGAGCACGCCGTTGACGAAGCGCGCGCTCTGCGCGCTCCCGAACCGCTCGGCCAGCCGCACCGCCTCCTGGAGGACGACGCGCGGCGGAGTGACGCCCTCCTGCAACTCGGCCGCGCCGAGGCGCAGCACGCAGCGCTCGATCACGCCCAGGCGCTCGAGGCGCCAGTTCGTGGTGACCGCCCGCAGCGCCGCGTCGAGCCCGGCCGCGTCGGCGGCGACCACGCGGAGAAGGTTCTCCGCGAAGGCGCGCTCGTCCGCCGCGACGCCGAGGTCATCCCAGATCGCCGCCGCCACACGCGCCAGATCGTCGCGCTCGCGCAGGTCCCACGCGTAGAGCGCCTGCAGCGCGCGGGAGCGGCCGCGCGTCTCAACTCGCGCCATCGGGCGAGGGGTCGTCGTGCGCCGTGTCGAGACGCTCGAGGAGATCGGCCATCTCGAGCGCGGCGAGCGCCGCGTCCCATCCCTTGTTGCCGTGGGCACCGCCGGCGCGCGCTCCGGCCTGCTCGTCGGTGTCGGTCGTCAGCACCCCGAAACCGATCGGCACGTTGAACTCGCGCTGCAGCGCCGCGAGCCCACGCGCCGCTTCGCTCGCGATGTACTCGAAGTGGGGGGTCTCGCCCCGGATCACTGCGCCGACCGCCACGATCCCGTCGTAGCGGTCGGTGGCGAGCAGCCGCTCGACCGCCACCGGAAGCTCCCATGCGCCCGGGACCCAGACCACGTCCACGTCCTCGAACGCCGCGCCGTGGCGCGCCAGGCAGTCCACCGCGCCGTCCACCAGCCGCTTGGTGATCTCGCTGTTGAAGCGGCTCCCGACGACGGCGAAGCGGCGGCCCGCCCCGCGCGGCACGCCCGCGAACTCGGCCATCAGAGCGCGCGCAAGTGCCCGAGCTTCCGGCGCTTCGTCTCGAGATACTCCGCGTTCTCTTCGGACGCCGGCGCGTCGAGCGGCACGCGCTCGTGCACCCGCAGGCCGTACCCCTCGAGCCCCACCATCTTCCGCGGGTTGTTCGTGATCGGCTTGATCGAGCGGAGACCCAGGTCGAGCAGAATCTGCGCGCCGATCCCGTAGTTGCGCTTGTCGGGGGCGAAGCCGAGCCGCTCGTTCGCTTCGACGGTGTCGGCGCCGGTGTCCTGCAGCTCGTAGGCCTTGAGCTTGTTGAGCAGGCCGATCCCCCGGCCCTCCTGGTCGAGGTAGACGACGACGCCCCGGCCTTCGCGCGCGATCATCTCCATCGCGTTATGCAGCTGCCAGCGACAGTCGCACCGCCGCGAGTGGAACACGTCGCCGGTCAGGCAGCGCGAGTGCATCCGCACGAGGACGCCGTCGCCGTCCTGCACGTCTCCGAAGACGAGCGCCACGTGCTCGTGCGTGTCCACGTCGTTCCGGTAGCCGATGATCCGGAACTCACCGAAGTCGGTGGGCAGGCGGGCTTCGGCGACGCGATGCACGAGGCGCTCGTTGCGGAGGCGATGCGCGACGAGCTGCGCGACCGTGATGAACGTGAGCCCGTGCCGTGCCGCGAAGATCTCGAGCTCCGGACGCTTGGCCGTCGTGCCGTCGGCGGTGAGGATCTCGCAGATGACGCCGGCGGGCTGGAGCCCGGCGAGCCGCGTGAGGTCCACGGCGGCCTCCGTGTGGCCCACGCGCTGCAGCACGCCGCCCTCGCGGGCGCGCAGCGGATGCACGTGCCCCGGGCGGTGCAGGTCGGCGGGCTGCGCGTTCGGATTCGCCGCCACGCGGATCGTCGTGGCCTGGTCGGAGGCGCTGATCCCCGTCGTCACGCCGAAGCGCGGCGCCGCATCAATCGTCACCGTGAACGCCGTGCGCATCAGGTCGGTGTTCTCGGGCCCCATCGCCGGGAGCTGGAGCTGCGCCACCTTCTCGGGGCTCAGGGCGAGACAGATCATCCCCTTCGCCTGCATCAGGAAGTTCACCATCTCCGGCGTGATGAACTCCGCGGCGCAGATGAGGTCGCCTTCGTTCTCCCGGTCCTCGTCGTCGGCGACGACGAGGAACTTCCCCGCGTGAAGGTCGTTGACCGCTTGCTCTATGGTGCCGAAGGGCATGAGAACCTCAGACATGAGACGGCAGACGTCGCACGGCGGACATCAGGCGTCGGACGGAACGGTGAAGGACGACGCATGAGGCGAGAGCAGGCGCTGCACGTACTTGCCGAGCACGTCCGCCTCCACGTTCACGCGGTCGCCGACGCGCACGGCGCCGAGCGTGGTGTGATGCCGCGTGAACTCGATCAGCGAGATCTGTACGGCGTGCGGCTCGGGAATCTCGTTCACGGTGAGGCTCACGCCGTCCACGGAAATCGAGCCGTGCGGCACGAGGAGCGGCGCGAGCGCGGCCGGGAGCGCGAGGTCCACGAGCAGCGCGTCGCCTTCGCGTGCCACGCGAGTGACCTCCGCGACGGCGTCCACGTGCCCCTGCACGAAGTGGCCGCCCAGCCGATCGCCGACCGCGAGCGCCCGCTCGAGGTTCACGCGCCGCCTCTCCCCCCAGTCGCCGAGCGTCGTGCGGCCCAGCGTCGTGGTCACCGCGGCGACGGTGAACCACCCGTCGCCGCCCTCGATCACGGTCAGGCAGACGCCGCAGACGGCGATCGACTCGCCGGCGCGCACGCCGTCATATGACGAGCGGATGCGAAACTCCCGCCCGGCGTCCGTCGTGCGGACGCGGTCAATGGTGCCGACGTCGGAGATGAGGCCAGTGAACATGGAAGAACGAGTGCGAAGTGCGAAGGGCGGAGTGCGAAGTGCTGTAGTCGGTGATCGGTGGTCGGACATCGGACGTGTCGGCGCCCGCTTCCGAGCACCGATGACCGACGACCGAAGGCGGGCTAGCTCCGTGGCAGTTCGTTGACGGCGTACACGGTCATCAGATCGTCGCCGAACTCGTGGCGCCCGATCACGCGGAGCCGGTCCGTCGCGGGCGCGTCGCCCCACGCGGGAAGCGCCCCCGGACCCACGAGCACCGGCGCCTGAAAGATAATCAGGCGGTCCACCACCCCGGCCGCCAGCAGCGCCCCTGCAATCCCCGCGCCGCCCTCCACGAAGAGCGACCGAACGCCGCGCCGGTGCAGCGCTTCGAGCGCGCCCGGGAGCCCGTCGGCGCGCTCGACCTGGACGCCCTTCGCCCCGAGCGCGGCGCTCCGCTCGGCGTCGGGATGCTCGGCCAGCACCAGCGTCGGCACGCGGCGCGCCGTCCGCACCAGCCGGGACGTGAGCGGCACGCGCGCCGAACGGTCGAAGACGACGCGCGTCGGCGGCACCCGCGGCCGCCGGCCGTGCCGCACCGTGAGCGCGGGGTCGTCCGCGAGGACGGTTCCGATGCCCACCGCGACGGCGTCGGCGCCCGCGCGCAGCCGGTGCACCTGGCGCCGCGCGACCTCACCGGTGAGCCATCGTGGGGCGCCGATCGCGCCCGCGATCGCCCCGTCGAGCGAGACGGCGAGCTTCAGCGTCGTCCACGGTCGCCGCGCGTCCGTCGCTGCGAAGAAGAACGGTGCGTTGAGCTCGCGCGCGTCACCCTCCTCGAGGCCGACCTCGACGGGGATTCCCGCCGCGCGCAGCCGTTCGGCACCGCCCCCTGATAGCGCCCCCGGATCGCGCGTCGCCGCGACGACGCGCCGCACCCCGGCGGCGATGAGCGCCTCGCTGCACGGCGGCGTTTTGCCGTGATGGTCGCAGGGTTCAAGCGTCACGAACAGGTCCGCGCCGCGCGCGCGCGCGCCGGCCGACTCGAGCGCGCGCACCTCGGCGTGCGGCTCACCGAAGCGCGCGTGGAATCCCTCGCCCACGATCGCGCCGTCCCGAACGACGACGGCGCCGACCATCGGGTTCGGCGCCGTCTGCCCCCACCCACGCCGGGCGAGGGCGAGTGCCCGGCGCATCCACGCACGCTCCTGCCGGTCCGGCTCGCGCGCCGGGGCCCGTGAAGCCGTCACGCCCTAGATCGCAATCCGCACACCGAGCGTGTAGTAGGTCCGCGACTCGGTAGCCGAAGCGCCGAAGTTGTTGAGCGGCGTGGGCACGCTCCCGCCGCTCACCTTCCCGATCTCCCCCACGACCTTGAAGAGCAGGAGGTTGACGCTCAAGCCGCCGAACATATTCGTGCGGGTCATGGACAGTTTCGTGCTGCCGTCGCCCTCCTGCGCGCCGCCCGGCGCATTCACCGTCACGGCCACGGCGCCCGACGACTCGTACTTGTCCTGTCCGTAACCGGCGACGAAGCCGAAGATGAGCAGGTTCTTCGACGCGGTCACGCGCCACGCCGTGGTCTTCACGCTGTAGCTGTGCAGCTCGATCGAGCCGCCGGAGCCGGTGCCGGACGAGGAGACGGTGCCGACGATGGACATCGTCGGCAGGTCGCGCTTGAGATAGGTCACCGCGACGCCGGGCGCGAGGAGCGATTCCTCCAGCAGTCCCACGCGCACGCCGTAGCCGAACTTCAGGTTGCCGCCCGTGAGCGTGAGCTTCACGTCGCCACCCTCGACATCCTGCAAGTAGGTCGCGGTCACGAGCGCGTCCACGCCGCCGATGTGCGAGACGCCGAGCGAATAGCCGCGCCAGAGGCCGATCGCCGCGTTCGCGCTCACCGCCGGGACGAACTGCTCCTCGGCGGTGAAGGTGCTCGCCTGAGCGCCGCTGGTGTTCAGGCCGACGTTGTCCAGGTTCGGCAGCGCGCCCCGCACGGCGGTGCCACGGACGTCAATCGCGAAGTGTCCCCAGCCCGCGAGCGTGCCGCCCTGCCCGAGCGTCGCGTTCCCGCCCGCCAAGGCCGTGCTCAGTTGCGGCGTGATGAAGTTGATGAGGTCCACGGTCTTGGTGCAGGCGTCCTGGACCGCGGTGCCGCCCGTGCACACCTGCTGCGCCCTCGCGGGGAGCGCGGCGGCCAGCACCGCGCCGGCAAGCCAGAGTCGAGCCTTCATCTCCTGTTCCCTCCGTTGAGGATCACGGTACCCGAACCCGGTACCACGGTTCCCATCTCCCACGCCCCCACACCTTCGGCGGCCGCGCGCGCCCGGACCTGCGCCGCGCCGCCGGCGTCGGCGATCACCACCATCCCGACGCCCATGTTGAAGGCGCGAAACATCTCGTCGTGCGCCACCTCACCGGCCTCCTGCAGCACACGGAACACATTCGGCACTTCCCAACTCGCCGTGTCCACCGCGGCGTCCAGCGACGGCGGGAGCGCGCGGTTGAGGTTTCCCGGCAGCCCGCCCCCCGTGATGTGCGCCATCGCGTGCAACTCTCCCAGCAGCGGGCGCAGGACGCGGAGGTACGAGCGGTGCACCACGAGAAGCACCTCCGCCACCGACTCCCGCGTCCCGGGGAACGTATCGTGCGCCGCGAGCCGGAGCCGCTCCGAAACGATCCGACGCGCCAGCGAATAACCGTTGGTATGGAGTCCCGAGCTCGCGAGCCCCACGAGCACGTCGCCCGCGCGCACGCGCGCCGGACCGAGCACGCGGTCCTCCTCGACCAATCCGACGATGAAGCCCGCCAGATCGTAATCCGGCGGGGTGTACAGCCCCGGCATCTCGGCGGTCTCGCCTCCGAGGAGCGCGCAGCCGTTCTCCCGGCATCCGGCCGCGACCCCGGCGACGATCGCCTCGGCGGTTTCGGGCACGAGCGCGCCGAAGGCGACGTAGTCGAGGAAGAAGAGCGGGACCGCCCCCTGCACCAGGATGTCGTTCACGCAATGGTTGACGAGGTCGTGTCCGACGGTGTCGTGCCTGCGGGCCTCGAGGGCGACCTTGACCTTGGTGCCGACCCCGTCGGCGCTCGAGACGAGGAGCGGCCGCTTCGCCTCGGGCGGCACGCGGAAGAGCCCGCCGAAAGCGCCGAAGGCGCCGCGCGTCCCCGCCGTGGCGGTGGACTCCACCAGGCGCCGGATGCGCCGCTTCGACTCCTCCGCGGCGGCGATGTCCACGCCGGCGCCCCGGTAGTCGAGCGGCTGCGCGTCGCGTGTCACGTGGCGAGCGTCTTCTCGAAGGTCACCAGCTCGTGGAACTCGGCCACGCGCGCGTCAATGTCGTCGCGGGTGATCTCCAGCAGGCGCGTGATCGAGAACCCCTCGACGACGAACGAGCCCATCGCCGAGCCGTGGATGACGCCGCGCCGGAGGCTCGCGTCGCTCAGGTCTCCCGTGCGCGCGAGGTAGCCCATGAAGCCGCCGGCGAAGGCGTCGCCGGCGCCGGTCGGATCGAACACCGCCTCCAGTGGATAGGCCGGCGCGTAGAAGACGCTCCGCGCGGTGAACATGAAGGCACCGTGCTCGCCCTTCTTGATGACGACGGTGCGCGGACCGCGATCCAGGATCCAGCGCGCGGCCTGCACGAGGTTCGGCCGCTCCGAGAGCTGCCGCGCCTCGGCGTCGTTGATCGTGATGAGCTGCACGTGCTTGAGGAGCGAGAGGAGGTCGTCGCGCCGGCTCTCGATCCAGAAGTTCATCGTGTCACACGCGACGAGCACCGGCTTCTCGACCTGCCGCAGCACGTCGAGCTGGAGGCGCGGGTCGATGTTCCCGAGGAACACGTATTTCGCCCGGCGGAACTGCTCGGGGATCTTGGGCCGGAAGTGCGAGAAGACGCCGAGCCGCGTCTCGAGGGTCTCGGCCTCGTTGAGGTCGTGGCGGTAGCGGCCGCGCCAGCGGAACGACTCCCCGTCGGCGTGCTCGAGGCCGGCCAGGTCCACGCCGCGATCCCGGAGGGCGTCCAGCCGTTCCAGGGGGAACTCGCGGCCCACGACGCCGACCAGCTCCACCGGGGTCTGATGGCTTGCGCTTGCGGCGAAGTACGTGGCCGAACCGCCGAGCACGTCTTCGGCCTTGCCGAACGGCGTCTCGACGGAGTCGAGGGCGACGCTGCCGACCACGAGGACGCTCACATTCGCTCCGGTGCGGAAATGCCGAGGACCGAGAGTGCGTTGCGGAGCACGATCCGCGCGGCGTTCGCCAGCGCGAGCCGCGCCCGCATCACGTCCCGGTCGTCTACCAGGACATGGTGCTTGTGGTACCAGAGGTGCACGAGCTGCGCCATTTCGAGCAGATAGGCCGCCACGCGGTGCGGTTCGAGCGCTTCGGCCGCGTCGCGCACGAGCGGGGGCCAGTCAAGGAGCGCCTTGACGAGGGCGCGCTCCTCGGGCTCGACGAGGCGGTCCCATTGCGTGCCCTCGGCCGTCACGGCCGCCGAGTCCACGTCGCCGACGCGGAAGATCCCGCACAGCCGTGCATGCGCCATCTGCACGTAGTAGACGGGATTCTCCTCCGATTGCGACCGCGCGAGATCCACGTCGAAGACGAGCGGCGACTCGCCCTTGCGCATCAGGAAAAAGTAGCGCACCGCGTCGCGTCCCACCTCGTCCACGAGATCCCGCACCGTCACGTAGCTGCCGGCGCGCTTGGAGATCTTCATCTCGGCGCCGCCCTTCATCACCGTGACCATCTGGTGGAGCACGTACTCGGGGTAGCCCGGCGTGATCCCCATCTCGAGTGCCTGGAGCCCGACGCGCACGCGCGTGACGGTGCTGTGGTGGTCCGACCCCTGCACGTCAATCGCGCGGTGGAAGCCGCGCTCCCACTTCGACACGTGATAGGCGACGTCGGGCACGAAGTAGGTGTATTCGCCCCCTTTCCCGGCGCTCCGGCGCATCACGCGATCCTTGTCGTCGCCGAAGTCGGTGGTGCGGAGCCAGAGCGCGCCGTCGCGCTCGTAGGTGTGCCCCGCGCGGACGAGCTGCCGCATCGTCTCCTCGACCTTGCCGCTCGTGTAGAGGGCGGACTCGAGGGAGTAGACGTCAAACGTGACGCCGAAGGCCCGCAGGTCGAGATCCTGCTCGGCGCGCAGCGCCAAGACCGCGAATCGGCGCATCGCGTCCAGGTCGTCGCCGCGCGCGTCGCTCGGATGCGCCGCGTGGTAGCGCGCGGCGATCTCCCCGATGTACTCGCCGTGGTAGCCTCCATCGGGAATCGCGAGTGGCGCGCCGGCGAGCGCGCGCAGCCGGGCCTGGACGCTCAGCACGAGATTCTGGATCTGCGCGCCGCCGTCGTTGTAGTAGAACTCGCGCGTGACGCGCCAGCCGGTGTATTCGAGCAGAGCCGCGATGGCGTCGCCGAGCGCGGCCTGCCGCCCGTGGCCGACGTGGAGCGGGCCGGTCGGGTTGGCCGAGACGAACTCGACGTTGACGCGCGCACCCCGGCCGACGTCCGCCCGGCCGAAGGCGTCGCCCTGCTCGAGGATCGTCGCGAGTTCTCCCGCGAGCGCGCCGGCCGCGACGTGGAAGTTGATGAAGCCCGCGCCGGCGACCGTCGCCTCGGCGACGCCCGCGTCCGCGAGCCGCATCGCCGCGACGATGCGCTTCGCGATCTCGGTGGGCTTCTGCCGGAGCCGGCGCGCGAGCGTCATGGCGAGGTTCGTGGCCCAGTCCCCGTGCGCCGGATTGCGCGGCCGCTCGAGCACGGGATCCACCTCCTCGCCCGCGCCGAGGGCGCGCGCCGCGCGCACCAGCTCGGCGCGGATCGCGGCCTCCGCGCTCATTCCGTGCCGCCGCTCTTCGGTGTGGACGACGCGCGCGATGGGTCTTGCGCGCCCGTCCTGGCGCCGTCGCCCTTCGACTCGCCCTTCGACTCGCCCTTCGACTCGCCCTTCGACTCGCCCTTCGACTCGCCCTTCGAGCCGCTCTTCGAATCGCCCTTGGCGTCGCCTGTTCCGCCGTCGCCTTTCGCGGCT
>Ga0209751_10000034_pt1 | contig 129030 bp, 96 predicted proteins | sample RifCSP13_1_FD_184019 | JGI IMG/M metagenome (GOLD analysis project Ga0209751, IMG submission 184019) | Soil microbial communities from Rifle, Colorado - Rifle CSP2_sed 13_1 (SPAdes) (version 2) | ecosystem: Environmental > Terrestrial > Deep subsurface > Rock core/Sediment | place: Rifle...
CTTTGAATCACGCGCGGCCAGGGCGGGGAGGCTGTGCGCCAGCTCTTTCACCTCCCACCCAACCGTGGCAGGCATCGCTGCCTTCAAGTAGGCCTCGAGCGAGCGGTGGACCTTCTCCGGGGTTTGATCCGGCACCAGGCGCATCGACACCTTGGCCATCGCGCGCGACGGCAGCACTGTCTTCGATCCCACTCCCGTGAAACCGCTCAGGAACCCATTGACGTCGATCGTCGGTCGGGCCAGGACTCGCTCGTTGACGGTGTAGCCTGCTTCCCCAAAGAGCGCCGGAGCGCCCGTCTGCTCGAGCCACCAAGCCTCCCCGTGGGGCAGCCGGGCGTATTCCTTTCGCTCCGGCTCCGTCAGCGGCCGCACGTCGTCATAGAAGTTGGGCAGGGTCACTCGGCCGGAGGCGTCGCGCATACCGGCGATCGCCTGCGAAAGCGCAATGGCCGGATTTTCGACGGCGCCGCCGAACAGGCCGGAGTGCAGATCGTGGTCGGCGGCCTGTACGTGAATCTCGAAATAGGCCAGGCCGCGTACGCCATACACCACTTCCGGTTCTTCTGGGCCCAGGATCGAGCCGTCGATGTTCAGGCAAGCATCGCACTGATAGCGGCCCTTGTTTTCCTTGAGGAACGCCTCCAGGCTGGGCGATCCCAACTCTTCTTCTCCTTCGATCAAGAACTTCAGGTTGACGGCGGAAGCCCCGGCCTGCGATACCGCTTCCAGAGCCGTCAGGAACGCGATCAGCTGACCTTTCATATCGGAGGCGCCGCGCCCATAGATGTTCTCCCCCCGGATCTCCGCCGCGAAAGGATCGCTCTTCCACAGCTCCAGCGGATCGACCGGCTGGACGTCGTAATGCCCATAGACCAGCAGGGTCGGGGCCTCCTGGCCGGCGCCGGTCCACCTCCCATAGACCACGGGGAGACCTGCGGTGGGGAGGATCGCAACATCGCCCACCCCGAGAGCGGTCAACCGGGCGGCGACCCACTCCGCCCCGAGCTGTACGTCGGCCTTGTGCTCGGGCAGCATCGAGATGGAGGGGATCCGGATGAGGGCTCGCAGGTCTTCCACGGCGCGCTCCTGGTTCTGGCGGGCATAGGCGATGGCGGCGTCGGTCATGGGCATGCTGTGCTCCTGGCTAAAGGATGGCGCGGCTGATCGCTTCAAGCGAGTTGTCGAAGCGGTAATCGTTGCCGAAATGACCGCCATCAAACGGGTCATAGACGTGTGGAATGCCGAGGGCCTCCAAACGGTGGTGAAACAGGCGCATACCAACGTTCAAGAAGAATTCATCCCGCTGTCCGGCATCGAGATAGATCAGCCGAAGGCCGCGCAGCGCCGCCTCCCGATCGCCGAGGCGCACCACAGGGTCGTGCTGTCGCCATTGTTCCCAGACTTCCGGACGCAGCGCGCCGGTCTCCAGATCGACGGGGAACTCGAAGCGGCGTGGCAAGCGAGGGTCGGGAGAGTAGCAGGCCGAGAGCGCCGCCAGCTCCATGACATCGCGGAAGGCTTGGTCGTGCGGGCGCGTGCCTCGCGGGTCCAGCAGCAGCCGATCGAGGTCGAGCACCTGTTCGGCGGCGCGCTGGAAGCGCGGCAGCTCCGGCAGGTAGCAGTATTCGAAGTATTTGTCTCCGCTGTGATCGGCGACCAGGCCGAAGATCTCCGGGTGGTCCATGACCATCGACAGGGCGCCAAAGCCGCCGGAGCTCTTCCCGGCGATGGCGCGCGCTTCCCGCTGAGGCCGAGTGCGGAAAGTATGGTCGGCCCAATCAACAAGCTCGAGCAAGTAATCCTGATATCGGCCGGTGGCCGTCGAGTTGATGTACTGCGACCCGCCGAAGCGCGTGGTCGCGTCGGGCAGGATGACCAGCATCGGCCGCACTCGGCCGGCGGCCACCAGCCGGTCCATGCGCTGGTGGAGGTTCTCGTCCCAGGCTTCGAAATCGAGGAAGCTGGCTCCCGAGCCGGCGAAGCCGGCCAGCAGGAAGGCGACCGGATAGAGCTCGCTGGATTCGGCGTAACTGGGAGGCAGGTACACGTAGACCGGGCGCTCGGCGGGATCCCCCAGCGCGTTTCCCTGCAGCACTCCGCTGCGAAAAATCTCGACTCGGATTTCGGAAGAACCCATGGATCGCCTTGATTATAACGGAGCCGCCTGGGCGCTGCGCAGGACGTCGCCTTGGCCGTGGGTTGATTCCATGGTAGGCTCCGCCGTGGAGGCGCCGGTGATGGGGAGCCTCAACGCAGATCTCCGCAAGAACGTCCACGACAGCATTCTGACCACGATCGGACGCACCCCGCTGGTGCGGCTGAACCGCGTCGCCCGCGGTCTTTCGTGCCGGCTGTATGCCAAGATGGAGCAGTTCAACCCGGGCGGTTCGGTCAAGGACCGAATCGGCCTGCCCATCTTGGAAGCCTACGAACGCGACGGCAAGCTCCGACCCGGCGGCACTGTCGTCGAAGCCACCTCGGGCAACACCGGAGTCGGCCTGGCGATCGCTTGCGCCATCAAGGGCTACCAGGCGGTCTTCGTCATGCCGGACAAGATGAGCGACGAGAAACGCGGCTTGCTGCGGGCCTTCGGGGCGCGCGTGATCATCACCCCTACGGCGGTCGAGCCGGACGACCCGCGCTCCTATTACTCGGTGGCTCGGCGTATGGTCGAGCAGACCCCCAATTCGGTGCTGGCCAACCAGTATCACAACCCGGTCAACCCGCAAAGTCATTATGAATCGACCGCTCCCGAGATCTGGGATCAGAGCTCCGGCCAGGTGACCGATATCGTCGTCGCCATGGGGACCGGTGGCACGATCACCGGCATCGCCCGCTGGATGCGCGATCAAGGTCATGCCGTGCGAATCGTCGGCGTGGATCCGGTCGGATCGATCCTGTATGAGGCCTGGAAGAGAGGCGGCTCGACGGAGGGTCTGGAAGCGTTCCCTTACAAAGTGGAAGGCTTCGGCGAGGATTTCATCCCTTCGACCCTCGATCTGCATTTGATCGACGAGGTGGTCGTCGTGGACGACGCCGAATCCTTCCACTGGACGCGCAGGCTGGTACGGGAAGAGGGGGTGTTCTGCGGCGGGTCTTCCGGCGCGGCGCTGGCCGGAGCGGTGAAGTACGCTCAGGGGTTGGGCGAGGAGCACATGGTCGTCGTTCTGCTGCCCGACTCCGGCGCACGCTACCTCTCGAAGATCTTCGACGACGATTGGATGCGGGAGCACGGCTTTCTCGAGTTCGACCGGCGCCGGGCTTCGGCCCTCCAGGTGGCGCACGCTCGCGGCCTGCCGGCGCTGGTCACGGCGGCTCCCAAGGACACGGTCAGCGAAGTCGTCGCTCGCATGCGTTCCCACGCCGTGTCGCAGCTGCCCGTGGTCGACGATCAGGGGAACCTGGTCGGACTGGTTTCGGAAGTGGATTTGCTCCGCCACGTGGTCAACGGCGGGCCGGAGGCGGCGGACCAGACGATGGCGGACGTCGCCAGCCGCGAGGTGCGTGCCTACCCGGCAGAGACCCCCTTCGAGGAACTCCTCCCCGATCTGCTTTCGGCCAAAGTCGTGGTGCTGGTGGATGAGATCGGCCAGCCACGCGGGATCCTGACGATGATCGACGCGTTGGAGTTCCTGGCCGCATCGCCCCCCAAATGAGAATCCTGCCGGACCTGCCCGACCTGCACATCCTGCCCTCCGAGACGCTCCGCCCGCATGAGCATCATGATGATCGGCGGGCCCTGCCTCTGGCCGAGGCTTTGCGGCGGGATGGCGTCCTGCGAAACCCTCCCGTCGTCCTGCGCTTGAGTGGTCACGCCGAGCGCTACGTCGTGCTCGACGGCGCCAATCGGACGACAGCCTTCCGCCAACTGGGGATGGAGCACGTCCTGGCGCAAGTCGTTCACCCCGGCGACAACCAGGTCTCGGTCGAGACCTGGAATCACGCCTTGCTCAATGTCGGCGAGGACGAGCTGCTCGGCCTGATGCACGGCGTCGAGGGGATCGACCTGATCGACTCGAATGCGGAACCGGCGTCGGCCGACTTGGCCTCGCTCTCCTTGAGCGGGGGGCGAGAGCTTACGATCGCCAGTTCGAACTTCAACCTGAGGCAACGAGTGCTCGGGCTCAACCAGCTCGTCCAGGCCTACCACTCGAAAGCGCGGATCGAACGAACGAACGCCCGAGCCCTCGACGAGATGTTGGCGGCCTTCCCTTCCGCCGCCGGGCTGATCGTCTTCCGTGGTTTTGAGGTCCAGGACATCGTGGATGCGGTGTCCGAGGAGCTCCTGCTGCCTGGAGGACTGACGCGCTTCATCGTCTCGCCCCGAGCCCTGAGGGTGAACTATCCACTGACGGCGCTGATGGCGCCGGTCAGCCGAGAATCCAAAGAACAAACGTTAGCGGAGTGGGTTAGGCAGAAGGTCGCCGGCCGCCAGGTGCGGTTCTACGCGGAAGCGACCTACCTGTTCGACGAGTGAACAGTGCAGTGGTCAGTGGTCAGTGGTCAGTGGGTCCAGTCGTGGTAGGTGGGGACCGGAGTCCGGGGAATCCGGGTGGAACTATCACAATCCGCTCGCGCAGTCAGGAGGGCCACGCTATGCCAGCCCACTCTCGGGTGGGTGTCAGAGGAAGACCGATTGGAGAATGACCGACAAGAAGGGCGTCCTCGTTCTCGTCCGGACCTACAGTCAAGCTGACGGCTTGTCCGCCATGAGCCGGCCCCGCTGACCACCGACCACAGACCACTGACCACTGACCACTATTCCGCTGCCTCAAGCGCCCAATCGATGTCGGCGATCAGATCCGACGCCGCCTCCAGTCCCACGGACAGGCGCACCAACCCGGGATCGATTTCGAGCGCTGACCCCGCCGTCGACAGGTGGGTCATCGCCGCCGGGATTTCCACCAGTGACTCCACGCCTCCCAGCGATTCCCCCAGCAGAAAGATCCGCGTGGCCTCGGCGAACCGCCGGGCGGCCGCTGGGCCGGCCCGCAGAACGAAGGAGACCATGCCACCCGGGTTTCGCATCTGACGCTGGCAGAGTTCGAACTGCGGATGGCTTGGCAGCCCCGGGTAGTAGACCCGATCGACAGCAGGATGCGCTTCAAGATGCTCGGCGATGCGCTGCGCATTGGCCGCGTGCCGGTCCATCCGAATCGCTAGCGTCTTGAGCCCACGCAGCACCAGGAACGCGTCGAGGGGACCCGGCACTGCGCCGACGGCGTTCTGAAGGAACCTCAATCGTTCAACCAGTTGTACGTCGGTAGCCACGATAGCCCCGCCGACGACGTCCGAGTGGCCCCCCAGGTATTTCGTCGTCGAATGCATGACCATGTCAGCCCCGAGGCTCAGGGGTTGCTGAAGGTAAGGTGTGGCGAAGGTGTTGTCGACGCAAATCCAGGGCGGGCGAGGAAGGGACCGGGCGAGCGAGGCGATCGCTTGGATGTCGGCCAGGTTGAGCAAGGGGTTTGTTGGTGATTCGAGCAGGATCAAGCGGGTCTCCGGTTGGGCAGAAGCCATGAAGAGCTCGGGATCGGAGGGTGAGGCGTAGGCAAAGGACAACCCGTACTGCGCATAGACACGCTGAAAAAGGCGGAACGTTCCACCGTAAATGTCACTTACCGCCAGCACGTGATCTCCAGGGCTAAGCAGGTGAATGATGGCATCCAGCGCGGCCATGCCGGAAGCGAACGCGATGCCCTCCTGGCCTCCCTCCAGGGCGGCCAGACAATCCTCGAGGGCCTTTCGAGTGGGGTTCCCGGTGCGGGAATACTCGTATCCTCGCGTCTTTCCGACGCCCACCTGGGCGTAGGTCGATGTCAGATACACCGGAGTCATCACCGCACCTGTAGCCGGATCTGGAGCCTGACCGGCATGGATGGCGAGGGTCTCGAAGGCATGCTCTTGTTTCATCGTGAACCTCCAGCAGACATTCTAGTTTTCCACAGGCGGTGGGTCAAAACCCAAGAGTCGCCGCATATAATGAGGTTTACCCTATCCGCTGGGCAGGGCCTTGCGGTGGATCTCACCTTCGTCGATTCTCAGGAAATCCCGCTGCCGCGCCAAGATGTGCGGTTGCGAGCCTTGTCTGTGACGCCACTGGCGGATCGGCGTCGGATCCGAGTCGATATCAGCATCACGCCGTTCCTCGAACGCCCCAACCTCGAAGTCGTGCTCGTGGCACCTGGCGGGGAGGCGGTTTCGAAGGTCAGCGTCGTCGAAACCGACAGCGCCAGTTTCTCGCTCACCATGCACTTGCGTAGCGAACCTCAGCCCGGTGAGTACTCCTTGCGAGGCGCCCTTTCCTATGAAACGGATCCGCCGCAGGACGTCCAGGAACGGCGCTTCCTCCTGCCTGGGCCGGACGGCGACGACGCCCGGCCGGCATCGGTCGGGGTTGAGTAGAGCCCGGACATGCCACGCCTGGATCCGGTTCTCCGCCATGCGACCACCGCCCCGGCTTTCGACCCGACAAAGATCCACCGCGAACGCCTGGTCGACCTGATCCACTCCCACCTCCCGAAGAAGCTGATCGTTGTCGCCGCCCCGGCCGGTTATGGCAAGACCACGCTTCTGGCAGACTTCACCGCCCACAGCGATTTCCCGGTGTTCTGGGTTCGGCTGACACCCGCCGATCACGACGAGCGGCGCTTGGCGGAGCTCATCGTGGCCACCCTGCGCCGGCGATTCCGCCGCGTGATGAAAGAGACCCGGCTCAACGCCTTGGCCGGTGCCACCCCGGAGGCGCTCGGCCGGGCCCTGGGCGAAGCAATGGGCGCCGTGGGGGAACCCTTCGTCCTGGTTCTGGACGATGTCCACCACCTGAATCCCTCTCGGCCGGCGTTGGGCCTGATGGACGCCATGTTGGAGGCGATGCCCGTCGACGCCTCCTTGATTGCCGCCGGGCGGGAGGTTCTGGAGGTCTCGCTGGCGAAGCTCATGGCGCAAGAGAGCCTGGCGGGAATGGGGCCGCAAGATTTGTCCCTCACGGAGGAGGAACTGCGGGCCCTCGCCGCTCAACGCGGGGCCAGCGCCCTGAGCGACCGGGATTTCCTGCGGATCCTGGAAGACACCCGCGGTTGGCTTGCCGGGGTCCTGCTCTCTGGCGTTCTTCAGGGAAGGAAGACGGCCGGGCCGATCGATCCGACGCGTCCGTTGGTCCACGACTACCTGGCGTCGGTCGTCCTCAACCGGCAGCCCGAGGTACTCCGTTCCTTCCTTCTCGATTCGTCCGTCTTGCCCTTCATGACCGCCGACGCCTGCGATCTTGTGCTGCGGCGCAGTGACAGCTCGCGCATGCTCACCCGCCTGGCGAGGGAAGGCATCTTTGTCACGGCCTCGATCGAGACCCCGCGGACGTACGAGTTCCATCCCCAATTCCGCGATTTCCTGCTGGCCACATTGGAGGAGAGCGACCCGGCCCGCCTTCAGCGCGTCCGGCTCCGGGCCGCCCGCTACGCCGAACGGACCGGCCAGGTGGAACACGCAGTCGAACTGTACGTCGACAGCCATCAACCCCAACGGGCGTTGCGACTGGCCGAGCGTCACGCCAAGCAGATGTTCGACCAGGCGCGCGTCCAGACCCTTCAAATGTGGACAGAGCGGCTGCGGCAGGCCGGCGCCGAATCGCCGGTGGCCTTGCGCTACCTGGCCGTAGCCTATGCGGACCTGGGCCAGATCGCCCAAGCGGAGAACTACCTGGATCGGGCCGCACGCGCCCTGGAGAAGGAACCGGCCTCCGGCATCCAGGCCCTGCTGGAAAACGCGAGCGCGCTGGTTGCCTTCTACAAGGGGGACTATGCAGCAACCCTTCGCCGGGCCGATGCCGCGCTCGACCTCTTGGCCGAGGATGGGGACCGAGGGCAGCGAGCGCACGCCCTGATCCTGAAGGCCTCGGCTCTCGCCAGCCTGCCGGGCCGAATCCCCGAGGCCGAGGCCGCTGCCGAGATGGCGTTTCCCATGGTGAAGGACGCCAAGGATCGACTGCTTTATGCCGACTGGCTCCGGATGCGAGCTACCGTCCACAAGGCGAAGGGCGAAGTGAGCCGGGCGAACGCCGCCGACGCCGAGGCCTATCGCCTGGTTCGCGAGGAGTCTCCGGCGCTCTCCCTGTCGTCTCACTTGAATAACCTTGGCGACAGCGCGCACCTCCTTGGGCGGTACGACACGGCCATCCAGCATTATTCGCAGGCCCTGCGAGAAGCGCGTTTGGTGGGAAGCGATCTTCGGGAAGCCGTCATCCTCTTCGGGATGGCCGATGTCTATAACGATGTCGGGCTCGCCATCCAGGCGGCCGAACTGTATGGCGAAGGGCTCTCGGTGGCAACCCGCATCGACAGTCGACCCTGGATCATCTTCGGCTGCATCCGCACTTCGGTGTTGTATCGCAGGCGGGGCCTGCCCGAGGTAGCTCGTGAATGGCTGAAGCGGGCTCGTCATCTTTCCGGGCCGGGCCGCCAGAACGATTCCCTCGAGGTCGAAGAAGCATTCGCTCAATCCGTGAGCCGGCCGGCGGAAGCCGTCAGCGCCGCCGAGGCGCTGCTTTCCAGGCCGGAAGGCGCGCTCGAGTCCTCCGTTCGGACGGCCGCCTCGGTCGCCAGGGCTCGTGCCCTGCTCAGCCTGGGAGATCTCGAAGGGGTCCGGGCCTCGATGAGCGAGGCGCTCAATTGGGCCGGCCCGCGGGAGCAGGAACAGGTCATCGCTGCCGAGTTGCTCCACGATGCGGATCTGAGGAATGCCACCACGCGGATGTTCGGGGAACATCCGGTGATGGGGGTCACGCTCAATCGGGTCGAGACGATGCGCTCGTTCGAACGGCTGCAGGTTGCCGAACCGGCCGAACCGGGAGAGCAACCCGCCCGACTCGAGGCGCGCGCCCTCGGAGGCGCTCAGGTCAGCCTGGGCGGGCAGGAGGTCCGGCCCCTGAAGCCGCAGCTGCGTGAGATCCTGCTGTACTTGATCGACCGCGGCTCGGCCTCGCGGGACGAATTAGGCGAAGTCTTTTGGCCCGCCTCCCCACCCGGGAAGCGCAACGCCAATATCCACATGGCGATCCATTCCCTGCGCCGCTCCTTGGGCAGGGAGGTTGTGGAGTCGGACGGCGGGACGTATCAGATCACTCCGGCGTTGGAGGTGACCTACGATGTCGCCAGCTTCCGCCGGGCGCGTGGAGTGGCCCTGTCGCTGCCTCGCGGCGACCCCCGTCGGTACTTCGCGCTCACCGAAGCGGTCAATTCCTACACCGGGGAGTTCCTTCCCGAGGTTTCCAGCGAGTGGGCGACGGTTCGCCGCCGCGAACTCGAAATCCATTATCTGGAAGTCCTCTCCGGCTTCGGCGAAGAGGCCCTGACTCGCGACTTGCCGCAACGCGCCGTCGAACACATTCGCCGGGGCCTGGCGATCGACCCCTATCGCGACGACCTGAACGCCCAGTACATGGAGGCCTTGGGACGCCTGGGGCGACGAAGTGAGGTCGTCGCCCACTACCAACGCTACACCAACCTCCTGGATACGGAGCTCGGCCTGGATCCTCCTCGAGAGGTTCGCGAGCTCTACGCCCGATTGATCCGCTAGGCCGGAATAACCGATGAGGACCACGTGGCTGGAGGCACCTCCGGACCCGTCCCTTCCGAGGCAAGGGGGGTGCACGCCTGAATCCAGGCTATTCTTCCTATTTAGTATAAAAGTATGAAGACCTATTCGAAATTCCCAATGTCGTCCTTCGGAATCCTCAAGGTTGAGAACCCGTTGAGAACCCCTGTGTACTGTCAAGCCGATATTTGGAGAGGGAGGCGAGATCATGGCACGCGATCCAGTAGGTGGTCGGTAAGGCGTAATCTAAGCAGTTCAATAGAAAGTCGGTTGCCAGGCAGCGAGGATTTCGCTTAGCTGCCTTTTGTTTTATACCGGCCTCATGCCGGACCAAGGACACAGGAGGAAACCATGTCCATGCAAGCGTTGAACCGTCTGGTGGCACGATCGATCGTCGACCCTTCCGTCCTTCAGGCTTTTGGCGCCGGGCAGATCGGCCAGGTCCTGGGCGAAATGGACTTCTCGGCCGACGTGCGGCACACCTTGGTCGGCCTCGAGAGCGGCTCATGGGCCGAGTTCGCGATCCAGGCCTACCGGGTCGTGAAAGCGACTGAGAAGCCGGCTGTCCGCATCGAGCTGCCGTCCCCGCTCGAGGGCCTGATCGAAGCACAGCAGAAGCGCTCTGACGTCGGGCGAGTGGCGTGAACCCCGTCACTCGAGAAGAGCGCCGCTGGTTCCTGCACTGCCTGGCCCAGGGGCTCTTCGAGTACATGGGAGTGGCCGCGCCTCCGGTTCCGGTCGAGGGGCTGCTCCATCACCCGCCGGAAACGTACCGCGAGGACTTCGGCGTCGTCGATATGTACTCGACCCTGTGGGACGCCACCTTTGCCCGTCCGCCCAACGGCCGGGGAAGCGTCTTCGTCCGGATCGATCTCAGTCCGTCCGAACGCCGCTTCGCCCTGGCGCGGGAAGTGCTGAGCGCGCTGATTACCAGCCGCCACGGCCGGGCGATGGGCCTGGTGCAAATGCTCATGGCCGATCTCAAGGACTCCGCCGAGTATTTCGCCCGTTGCTTGCTTGTTCCCGAAGCCCTGCTGCAAGCTTTCCGCAGGCGGGGCGGGGACGTGGCGGATTTGGCGGAGCGCTTTGGCATCCCGTCCAGCGCAGCCGGATTGCGCTGGGAAGACTCGACCGCGTAGTTCACCCCCGACGCGGCGCGGGTCCGGACACGGGTGAGCGGCCTGGGCGAACGCCAGGTAACACCTTAGGTTGCGTCGGGCTCGGCCGCGCTTCCATCCAGCGCGCGCTGGCACTCAACTTGCACGGAGCACGGCTTGTTGGCGGCATGGGTATAATCCGCCGCCGGCCATGAGACGCGTGTGTCAGGTGCCCGGTGACATCCCCCGCCGGTAGTCCGCAACCTCGGCCCCGGATCTCCTTTCGGGCCTGGGCTTTCCGACTGTTCGTTTTGCTGGCGGTCGTGCTGATTGCCCTCCTTGCACGGGCAGGGCTGGCCACCGGGGGGCCGCCTCCCACATCGCTCGACCCAACATTGCTCGCCCTGGCAACTCTGGTGGCCAATCCAGCAACACCCAGCGCCACCTCCGAGTCCTCCGGTGGGTCGATCCAGCCGCTTCCGACTCGCACAACCATTTCCGGGACCTTGGTGTACTCCGCGCGGGAGGCTGGCCGGTCCCACCTGTGGGCGATTTCCCAAGGCGACCCGGCGCCGACCCGTCTCACCACCGGGGATTTCAACGACCGCGAACCTGCCGCCAGCCCGGACGGTCGCTTCGTGGCCTTCGCCTCAGATCGCAATGGGGGATGGGATCTGTATTTGCTTGACCTGGTCTCGGGCGAGGTCCGCCAATTGACTCAGACGACCTCCTTTGAAGGCCAGCCCACCTGGTCACCGGACGGCGTCTGGCTGGCGTATGAGTACTACGCCGGCGAGGACCTCGACATACGGATCCTCCCCGTCGATGGCAGCGAGAACCCGATCCAGCTCACCGACGCCCCTTCGATGGACTCGTCCCCCAGTTGGGATCCTGCCGGCAACCGGATTGCCTTCATTTCAGACCGGGACGGCCTCCCGGATGTCTATCTGGCCAACCTGCAAGACCCGAATGAGCGCTATCTGAACCTGACTCACTCGGCCTTGATCTCGGAAGCCGATCCCGCCTTTGCACCCGACGGCAAATCCCTCGCCTACTCCGGCCGAGGCAATGGTTTCGACTTCGTCTACGTAACGTCCCTGGAAAGCCAGAGTGGAGAAGCGAAGGAGATCGGCCTCGGACGCAACCCGGAGTGGTCGCCGGGCAGCGAGGCTTTGGGGGCGATACTCCCCTCCGCGCAGACCAGCCATTTCCTGGTTTACCCCGTCGTTTCGGCCGACCTCACCAGCGTCGGTTATCCATCGATCCGAGGCATCGAGAGCCTGGCGTGGTCGGCGGGGGGCCTCCCGCCGGAAGTAACCGGGTGGTCGCCCGAAGTCGTCGAGGCCCACGCAGGTGTCGTCTCGATCAGCGCACCCACGGGAGCGCGGGTCGCCCTGACTCGGCTTGCGGGCGTGGACGCTCCCGCCCCGATGCTCTCGGCTCTCGTTGACGATGCGTTCTCGGAGTTGCGCACCCGCGCAGCTCACGAAATTGGATGGGACGTCCTGGGAAGACTGGAGAATGCGTTCGTTGGAATCAACGCGCCGATGCCGCCTGGATTTTCCTACAACGATTGGCTGTACACCGGTCGGGCCTTTGCCCTAGACCCGGCCGCCCTGACTTCGGGACTCATCGAGGTCGTCCGGGAGGATTACGGCGCGGAGACGTACTGGCGGCTCTACCTGCGGGTGATCCCGCAAGACGGATCGCTGGGGGAGCCGATTCGTGTCCGACCATGGGATTTCAGCACTCGTTACACTGGCGACCCGACCACCTACGATCGAGGCGGCTCCCTGAAGGAGACTTTGCCGGATGGTTACTACGTGGACTTGACGAAGCTAGCCGCCGACTACGGATTCGAACGTGTGCCGGCGATGTCCAACTGGCGGACGTACTTTCAGGCTGCCCGCTACAGCGAGTTCGCCCGCACCGACGGGCTGACATGGCTGAGCGCGATGCTGCAGATCTACCCACCGGAGGCGATCGTCACACCGACTCCGTATCGCACACCCACGGCGACGCCCACTCGCACGCTGGTGCCCACGCCGACTCCCTGGTACTGGCGCTGGATCCTCACCGCAACCGCGCTTGCGAAACCGAGCTCAACTTCGACTTCCACTTCACCTTCGATTTCGACCTTGACTCCGTCACCATGAGAACGAAACGTTTCGGCTTGATCCTGGCCATAGCGCTTCTGGTCGGCGCTTGCGCACCTGCCGCCGAAGTCCCCGGGCCCGGAACCCCTCTGCCGGAGACCACGCCAGAGGAGCCCAACTCACCTTCGGAGCCCGTGGCCACCATCGGCGCGGACGCCTCACGGTTGTCCGCCCCAGGGTTCGTCCAGGCTTCCACCGCATTCCCGGACGCCGTCGCCGGCTGGCGACCGCCACCCTACTCGGTCCCGTGGGCGCTCCGCCCCGAGGACCATTTCTACTTCTCTCGTCCGATCCCCTCGGGAGAGGTGAATTGGCCGCATCCCCGATTTCGGTATGGCGGTACCTTCTTCGGCGAGGAGAGCACGCACACCGGCGTCGACCTGGGAGCCAAACGCGACACACCTGTACTGGCGGCCGGATCGGGTGAGGTTGTTTGGACCGGTTACGGCTTCTACCGCGGGATCCCCGACGAAGAAGATCCCTACGGCCTGGCCATAGCCATCCGGCATGACTTCGGCTACGAGGGTCAGCCGCTCTACACGGTTTACGCCCATCTCACAACGAGCGTCGTCTGGCGCGGGCAGCTGGTCGAAGGCGGCCAGGTGATTGGCACCGTCGGGGATACCGGCCACGCCTCGGGCCCCCACCTGCATTTCGAGGTACGCCTGGGCGAGAACTACTATTTCTCGACCCGTAATCCGGAATTGTGGACGGCGCCGCCGGAGGGATGGGGGGTTCTTGCCGGCAGGGTCCTCGACACCTACGGGCGTCCCCTGGCCGAACAAGTCGTCAAAGTGACTTCGGTGGATACCAGTCAGGAATGGGAAGTGTGGACCTACGCTCTCGGCACCGTCGTCTCGGATGCGGTCTACAACGAAAACTTCGTCCTGGGCGATCTTCCGGCAGGGCCGTATCAGGTCGACATCGACTTCCAAGGCCTCATAAAAACGGCCTGGCTTTTCGTCCTCCCCGGGCAGACGACCTTTCTTGTCTTCCAGGGGACCAGCGGCTTTCGGATCGAACCAACCCCAACTCCCTCCGCCCTCGTTTCCCGCTGAAAGATCTAATCCCTCCTAGGCCACGGCCACCGAGGACCGGCGGGCCTTTCTTAGGGCGCGAATTGTGTGCGGAGTTGGTCGGCATCCTGAAGCGGTGGCGGGCGACCTGGGTCGGAGCGCCCCGAATCGGATGAGGCAGCATGACCCCCGCCCTTCCCGAACGGGACAAATTTCCGGACCGGCCAGGGCGGCCTGGTTGCAGGTCGACCAGTTATGTCAATAATGTTTGACTTGTCGCCGGTGAATGTGCTACTTTCGGCGGCTGACCCGAGAGCCAATCATGCGCGAACGAGTTGCCGACAACGTCTACGTCTTCACCAGCGAAATGTATGCCCAGGTCAACGCCGGGGTCATCGTGGGGCCCGGATGGTCGGTCGTGATCGACACGCTGGCCTATCCGGCGGAGACGCTTGAACTTCGCCAATTCGTCGAAAACGGCCTCGGCTCCCACGTCCGCTACTTGATCAACACCCACTACCACGCCGACCACACGTTGGGGACCTGGCTCTTCCCTGGTGCGGTCGTGATCGGGCACGCCGAGTGCCGGCGGCTGCTGGATACCCGCGGTCGCCAGGCACTGCAGCAAGCCCAGCAGAACAACCGCGACCTGCGTGAAATCGAGATCGTCTTGCCGGAAGTCGTCGTGCGCAATGAGCAGATCAGCCTGCGAATAGGCCGCAAGCGCCTGGAGCTGATTCCTCTGCCTGGGCACAGCCCGGATGGGCTCGGCGTCTTGTTGGTGGAGGACCGGGTGCTGTTTGCCGGAGACGCCATGATGCCTCTTCCCTCGTTGATCGACGGAGAGATCGAGGCGATGGCCGGCAGCCTGCGACAGATTCCCCGAATGAAACTCGAGAACCTGGTGCAGGGCCACGGCGAGGTCATCTTGCGCGGGGAGATTCCCAATGCCGTTCGCAGCAACCTGGCTTACCTGAGCGCGCTCGACCGCTATGTGCGGCGGGCGCATCGGCGCCGCAGCGCGCCCACGGACCTCGATCAGGCGCCCGTCGAGGATTTCGGCAAGAGTCGGATCCTGATGAATGGCCTGGCCGGTGATCTGCACACGCGCAACTTGCAGGCGCTGTTGCATCGACAGGAAGGACGCAGCCGGCGATCCTCCGTCGGCAAGTTGTGAAGTCGAAAGGGAGCGTTCGTCTCACCTTCGACGGCGGAAGCCGAGGAAACCCGGGGCCGGCCTACGGGTCCTTCCGCGTTCGGGGAACCGGCGCCGCCGCCGCCCTCCAGACGCTGCGCAGACTGCGCTTCCCCCAAGGGACCAGCAACGAGGCCGAGTACTGGAGTCTGCTGGAGGGGCTGCGCTGGACGATCAAAGAGGCCAGGGCCAAGCGGCTGTCCCCGGCGGAGTTGGACCTGAGCGTACATGGCGACAGCCTGCTCGTCATCCGTCAGTTGGAAGGGGAGTGGAAGGCACGCGACTCTCGCATGCGAAGGCTGAGAGACGAAGCCAACTCGTTGCTCGGCCGTTTCAAGCAGGTCCAATTGAGACATCGCCCGCGCGCGCAGTCCGTCGCCGAGTTCGGGCATTGACCGCCGTCGCCGGGCGTGCCATAATCCACGCTCAATTCGATACGCAGGCGTTGAAGGAGACGAGTAGGCATCTCGAGCCTGTCAGCGAACCCGGAGTGGTGCGAGCGGGGCTGGCCAGGATGCCGAAAATCCCTCCGGAGCCGCAAGCTGAACGTCCCGGCTGGGACTAATAGGCGCGCCGGTCTCGCCCACCGTTAGCCGGGCGCAGGTAGAAGCCTCGCCGAAGGACGTCGTCGAGGTCGCACCTGGATGAGGGTCCGCCCGACGCGGAAACCAGGGTGGTAACGCGGGAACCATCACGGCTCTCGTCCCTGAACGGACGAGAGCCGTTTCTGTTCCAACCGGGCGCTTCGGACGGAGGATCGGGATGACCGTTGCACTGTATTACCAGGACGCATATCTACAAGAGTTCGAGGCCGAGGTGGTTCGCCTTGACCAGGGCCGAGCTCAACTCGACCGGACGGCGTTCTACCCGGGCGGTGGAGGCCAGCCCGCGGACCGAGGCGTCCTGAAAACCGCAGCCGGCGACGCCCAGGTGGTCGATGTCAAGAAGGAGGCGGGCGAGATCTGGCATCATCTGGAGGGGGCCTTGCCATCGGTCGGAGAGGCCATCCGAGGAACCCTGGATTGGGAGAGGCGCCATCAGTTGATGCGCACCCACACGGCGATGCATATCCTGTGCGGCGTGATCTGGCGCGACTATCGCGCCAGCGTAACCGGGGGTCAGATGTCCCCTCTGCAGGGGCGCATGGATTTCGAGTTCCCTACGATGCACCAGGACCTGGTCCGTTCGATCGAGCAGGCGATCAATGTCGAGGTCGACGCCGCGCGCGATGTCGGAAGCCGAATCCTGCCGCGCGTGGAGGCCTTTCAGATCCCGGACCTGATCCGAACGAAGATCAACCTGCTGCCCGAAGGCATCACCGAGGTGAGAGTCGTAGAGATCGAGGGCCTCGATCTTCAGGCCGACGGTGGAACCCACGTCGCTAACACGCGCGAAGTGGGCCCGCTGCGCATCGTCGATTACAAGAGCAAAGGGGCCGCCAACAAGCGGCTCGTCGTGGCCCTGGAGGCCTGAGCCTTGATGTTCAAGCCCGTGCCTTCTTCCATCGATTTCATCGCTCAGGAACACGAGGTGCTGAAGTTCTGGGAAGCGAGCGGCGCCTTCGAAAAGCTGCGAGCCCTGCGCGCCGGAGGGCCGCGCTGGTCCTTCGTCGATGGGCCGATCACGGCCAACAACCCGATGGGCGTGCACCACGGCTGGGGCCGAACCTACAAGGATCTCTTCCATCGCTTCGCCGCCATGCGCGGCTTCGACACCCGCTACCAGAACGGCTTCGACTGCCAGGGGCTGTGGGTCGAGGTCAACGTCGAACGCGATCTCGGTTTCAGCAGCAAGCGCGATATCGAGGCTCTCGGAATCGACAAGTTCGTCGTCCTCTGCAAACAGCGGGTGCTGAACTTCGCCGCCGTGCAGACGCAACAGAGCCTCCGCCTCGGCTATTGGATGGACTGGAATCGGCTTGAGGATTTGGCCCTGCTGAGCGAACGCCTGGGCCAGGATCCTCTGCAGCGATCGACTCTCCAAGGACCTCACGGCCCTGTCACCGACACCGTCGAGGCCCTGGTGGCGCGGCTGGGCGAGCCCGAGCTGGGTGGATCGTATTTCACCTTCTCCGACGAAAACAACTACACCATCTGGCATCTTCTCCAGCGCTGCCACGAACGAGGCTGGATCTACAAAGGCCACGACGTAATGCCCTGGTGCGGCCGCTGCGGCACCGGTCTGAGCCAGCACGAAATCGTCACCGAGGGCTACCAGGAGATGACGCATCCCAGCGTCACCCTTCGCTTTCCGCTGCGCGGACGACCGGGGGAGAACTTGCTGGTGTGGACGACGACCCCCTGGACTCTTACCAGCAATGTGGCGGCCGCCGTCGGCCCCGATCTCGAATATGTGCAAGTTCGTCAGGGCGGCGAGTCCTTCTATCTCAGCCAGGGAACCCAGAGCATGCTGCGGGGCCGCTACGAAGTCGTCCGCAGTCTGCCGGGGAGGGAATTGGAGGGTTGGACATACGACGGTCCGTTCGATCACTTGCCGGCGGCTCGAGACAGCGGTGCGCCGTCGGTCCACAAGGTGATCCTGTGGGACGAAGTGGGCGAACAAGAAGGGACGGGCATCGTCCATATCGCGCCGGGTTGCGGCGCGGAAGACTTCGCGCTGGGCAAGCTCTACGGGCTGCCGGTGATCGCCCCGCTGGACGAGGCCGGCGTCTTTCTGCCGGGCTTCGACTGGCTGAGCGGAAAGGCCGTCGACGATGTCCGACCTGCCATCTTCGAGGATTTGAAAGCGCGCGGCCTGATGTATGCCGTGGCTGATTTCACGCACCGCTACCCGGTTTGTTGGCGCTGCAGCAGCCCGCTGGTGTTCCGTCTGGTGGACGAGTGGTTTATCTCGATGGGCGCACCGCTCGACCGGCCACTGTCGGAGGTCTCGGAAGACGAGAAGCGGCGGAACCTTCGCTACCAGATGATGGAGGTCGTCGAGCGTGAGACGCGCTGGCATCCTTCGTTCGGCCTGGAGCGCGAGCTCGACTGGTTGCGCAACATGCACGACTGGATGATTTCGAAGAAGCGCTACTGGGGATTGGCCTTGCCGATCTATGAGTGTGCCGCGTGCGGCCAGGTCGACGTCGTCGGCAGCAAGGAAGAGCTGCAACGGCGCGCCGTCCGTGGCTGGGAGGCCTTCGCCGGCCGCTCACCCCATCGGCCCTACGTGGATGAAGTCGTCATCGCCTGTTCTCGCTGTGGCGAGCCGGTGAGGCGAATCCCGGACGTCGGCAACCCCTGGCTCGACGCCGGGATCGTCGCCATGAGCACCTTGCGCTATCGAGAGGATCGCGCCTTTTGGGAGTCGTGGTTTCCGGCCGATTTCATCAGCGAGAGCTTCCCCGGGCAGTTTCGCAACTGGTTCTACAGCCTCATCGCCATGAGCACGATCCTCGAACGGCGGGCTCCCTTCCGCGACGTCTTCACCTATGCCACCTTGCTCGCCGAGGACGGGCGCGCCATGCACAAGTCGGCGGGCAATATGGTTGAGTTCAACGAAGCCGCCGACCGGATGGGGGTCGACGTCATGCGCTGGCTCTACCTGGCGCAGCGGCCGGAGAAGGACATTCTCTTCGGCTATCACCGCGCCGACGATACCCGGCGGCTCTTCCTGCTTCCGCTGTGGAACGTGTACAGCTTCTTCGTCACCTACGCCAACATCGATGGCTGGACGCCCGGCGCCGCGGCCCCAACCGGTGAGCCCGCCGTCCTCGATCGGTGGATCCGATCCCGGATGGAACGGGTCGTAGGGGAGGTGACCGCCCAGCTGCAAGCCTTCGAGCCACATGCGGCGGCAGACGCCCTTCAGCATTTCCTGGAGGATCTGAGCAACTGGTACCTGCGTCGGAGCCGGCGCCGGTTCTGGTCGCGCCGTGGTTCCAGCGCGCAGGGCGATGCAGATAAAGAGCGTGCTTACGCCACGCTCTATGAAGTTCTGGTGAAGCTCATCCAGCTTCTGGCGCCGTTCGTGCCTTTCGTAACCGAGGCGATGTATCAGAACCTGGTCCGGTCGGTCGATGCCGAAGCGCCGGAAAGCGTCCATCATCAGGCCTGGCCGACGGCTCACCCGGAGGCGGTGGACGCCACGCTGATCGAGGAGATGGCCCTCGTCCTTCGACTGGTCTCCCTTGGCCACGCCGCAAGGAATCTCGCCGGTCGGAAACTGCGCCAGCCGCTCCAAGAAGCCGCCTTCGCCCTGCGCCATCCGGACGAGGCCGACGTCTTGCAGCGTCACGCCGGGCTGATCGCCGACGAGTTGAACGTCAAGTCGGTTCGGCCCCTCGATGCAACGGCGGAGGCTGTCGAGTTCCGTCTCAATCCGCTGCCGCGCCAGCTCGGGCAGAAGTACGGCGCCCGTTTCCCTCAGCTCCGCACGGCGCTCCTGGCGCTGGACCCGGAGCGGGCGGCAGGGAAGCTCGCCGAGGAAGGCCACCTTGAAATGCCACTCGGCGAAGACAGCGTCGTCGTCCTGGCCGAGGAAGTCGAAGTTCGGATCGAGCCTCGAGCCGGTTTCTCCGCGGCGGCCGACGGGGCCTATCTCGCCGCGCTGAGGACCGAACTGACCCCGGACCTGGTGGAGGAGGGTTTGGCGCGTGAAGTCGTCCGCCGAATTCAGGAACTGCGGCGACAGGCGGAGTACGACGTCGACCAGCGAATCCGGGTCGAGTACGAGGCTTCGCCGGCGTTGGCCGCTGCGCTGCTGTCGCATGGCGCATTCGTTTCGGCGGAGGTCCTGGCCGATGGCTTCGGGCCCGCCACCCTGGCCCATGACCCCTCGGCGCCGACCTTCGCTTTCGACGGTGAAGAACTGCGCGTGAGAATCGCCCCCAGTTAGGTTATGGGGCATGTGACTCACGCGCCTGGTCGACCATCGCAGCCGCGGGACGGGCTGCGTATGCCGGCAGGCGAGAAAAGACTCGCTTCCACGGGCGGGCCTCGCCTTTCGGCGGGTCTCCGGCAATCCTTCGGGTAGAATGGCTTGGCCCGATCCGGCGACCAACGTGGAACGAAACCAACGTCTGCGCTCCTATCTCTTCCTGGCCGCCATTTCGGGGCTCGTGGTCGCCCTCGACCAATGGTCGAAGGTCTTGGTGCGCACTCGACTCGACGTCGGCGAGCTCTGGATGCCGGTGGGCTGGCTGGCGGCTTACGCCCGCCTGATCAACTGGAACAATACCGGCGCCGCCTTCGGTCTGCTTCCCAGCGCCGGATTGATCTTCTCGATCGTGGCGGTGGTCGTCTCGGTGGCGATTATCTACTATTTCCCGCGAGTCCCGGAATCCCAGGTCGCCGTGCGCGTCGCCCTGGCGCTGCAGCTCGGCGGCGCGATCGGGAATCTGATCGACCGCGTGCTACTGGGCACCGTCACCGATTTCATCTCGCTGGGGGCGTTCCCCGTTTTCAACGTCGCCGATGCCAGCATCACGATCGGAGTCGCCCTGTTGTTGGCCGCTATGTGGGTCCAGGGCCGAGCTCGCAAGGCAGAGGACGGCGCGGAAGGTGGAGCGCCCGAGCGGGGCGGCCCTGAGCCCGGAGAGGCATAGTCACAGGGGAGACGGCCTGTCTCATCTCGGCGCGACTCAACCGGCTCTCGACCCTTTCGGAGACACGCCCGGGGCCCCGTCCGCTGCTCATCGATGACATCAAGCACAGGAGGCGAGTCGGGGTGATGGCGGGGGCGGAGCGGCAGACACTCCGGGCGCCACCGACCGGGGGGAGGCTCGACCAAGTGCTGGTGGGTCTATTCCCGGAGGTCTCACGCTCGCGCCTTCAACAATGGATCCACGGAGGCCAGGTGTGGGTTTCCGGCGAGCTCGCCACGAAGTCCGGGCTGCGCCTGCGCGGAGGGGAGGCGATCCTCGTCGAGCTTCCGCCTCCGGTTTCGTCGGACATCCTCCCTGAACCCATTCCGCTCGATGTTGTGTTCGAAGACCGTGACCTTCTCGTCGTCAACAAGGCGCCCGGCATGGTTGTTCATCCCTCCGCCGGGCACGACACCGGCACGCTGGTGAACGCGGTGCTGGCTCACGCCCCAGACTTGGCCGGTGTGGGCGGCGAGCTGCGGCCGGGGATTGTCCATCGGCTCGATCGTGACACCTCGGGGCTGATCGTCGTCGCTAAGAACGAGGGCGCTCTTCGCTGGCTTCAGGAACAATTCCAGTCGAAGTCTGTCGAGAAGGGTTACCTGGCGCTCGTCGACGGCCAGCCGCCGGCGCGCCAGGGCCGGATCGAAGCCGCCATCGGCCGCGATCCCCGCCATCGACAGCGGATGGCAGTCGTACCCGAGGCGAAAGGGCGGGAAGCGACGACCGAATACCGCATCCGAGAGGAGTTCCCCGCGCATGCACTGCTCGAGGCGCGCCCCAAGACCGGCCGGACACATCAGATTCGCATCCACTTGGCGTTTGTGGGTTGCCCGGTCGTAGGAGATCGCGTCTACGGATGGCGTCGACCCTCGTTGTATGCAGCCAGGCAGATGCTTCACGCCTGGCGCCTCGGTTTTCGGCTTCCCGGGGAGAAAGAGGTGGTGGAGTTCGAAGCACCGATTCCGGAGGACATGGAGCGGGTGATCGAGCAAGCCCGGGGGCACTCGACGGAATGGGGCGGGGAGGGGTGATGCCGGGCAACGTCGTCGATTTGCGATCGGACACGGTGACGCGGCCGACCCCGGCTATGCGAGAGGCGATGGCCCGTGCCGAAGTCGGTGACGATGTCTTCGGAGAGGACCCCACCGTCAATCGTCTTCAGGCGATGGCCGCCGATCGGTTGGGCAAGGAGGCAGCACTCCTCGTACCATCCGGGGCGATGGGGAATCTGGCGGCCGTGCTTTCTCACTGCGGCCGGGGCGATGAAGTCATTCTTGGGGACCAGTGCCACACCTACGTTTACGAGGCCGGAGGCGTTGCGGCTTTGGGCGGCGTTCACCCTCGAGCCCTCGCGACCCAACCCGATGGGACGATGGCCCTCGACGACATCCAAGCCGCGGTCCGCGCGGACGACGTGCACTTTCCCGTCACGCGGCTGATCTGCCTCGAAAACACTCACAATCGGTGCGGAGGAGCCCCGCTCTCCGGCGACTACACCCGGCGGGTGGGTGCGCTGGCTCGGGATCGTGGATTGCAGCTCCACATCGACGGCGCCCGAATCTTCAACGCGGCTGCGGCCACAGGCGAGTCCGCCAAGGAGCTGGCCGCGCCCGCCGACTCGGTCACCTTCTGCCTCTCGAAGGCTTTGTGCGCTCCGGTCGGCTCGGTCTTGTGCGGCGACGGCGAGTTCATCCGCAGAGCCCGCCGGGTTCGAAAACAGCTCGGAGGCGGGATGCGGCAGGCGGGCGTGCTGGCCGCGGCCGGGATCGTCGCGCTCGAGACCATGATTGATCGATTGGTGGAGGATCACGCACGGGCGAGGCGCCTTGCCGCGGAACTGCGATCGCTCCCTGGCGCAACGCTGGATCTCGATCCACCGCCCACCAACATGGTCTACCTTCGCTTGTCGACCGCAGTGCCTTTCGACGCGCGAGGGATGGTGCAGACCCTGGCGAATGACAACATCCTCGCGCTCCCTGTGGGGCCTCGCCGGATTCGCTTGGTGCTCCACCACGACGTCGATGATGACGGGGTTGACCGCGCCGTCGCCGCGTTCCGGCGCGCTCTCGGCCGCTGAATCTCTCAGGATCCGAAGCGTGGTTCTGCGAGTGCAGGGTAGGGAAGGCCGAAGATCTTGCTGCGCGGCCGCCCGGTTACTTGATGGAGGACTCGGCGGCCGTGCAGAGAGAGGGTAAGGCACCGAGGAAGGAATGGGCAACCTTTCCTGCTGCTGGCCGCGGATGATCCCGAGGCGTCGGCTTAGTCCTGTATCGATCCGCTTTCTTGACGCTGCGACTCTCGGCGTGGTAGACTTCTCGGCGTTGGGGGGTGTGGTGTAGCGGCCCAACACGCTGCCCTGTCAAGGCAGAGACCGCGGGTTCGAATCCCGTCATCCCCGCTGAACCGCCTGGCCAACCCAGGCGGTTGATGTTTCACCCGAGGCCTCGGCAGCAACCAGCTCACGCGGGTCGGTCGCTTGACACGGAGAAAACCGACGTGGTAATCTGTGCCGTCCTGCCGGCTGAGTCGACACGCTTCATGATGATGAGATGATCGGGTCCCAGCGCAAATACTGGATCGGTTTCAGCCGCGCCGCAGGTATCGGCGCGGTTCGCCTGCGTGCACTGCTCGATCATTTTGGGGATATCGAAGCCGCCTGGTTCGCCGAGGAGCCGGTGTTGCGCCAGACCGGAATCGGCCCGCATGCCGTCGGCGGATTGCTCGAGGCCCGCCGCAGCTTGGACCTGGACGGCGAGGTCGATCGTCTGGATCATGCCGGTTTCGATTTCCTGACGTGGGACGATGAGACCTTCCCGCCACCTCTGCTGGAGATCGCCTCTCCGCCGATCGTGCTCTATCGGTGGGGTGCGCTTCGGCCGGACGATCGATATGCGGTGGCCCTGGTGGGCACGCGTCGGCCGACGGCCTACGGCCAGGCTGTCGCCCGCGATGTGGCGACGGCGCTGGCGGTCCACGGCGTCACCGTGATCTCGGGCCTGGCGCGCGGCGTGGATTCCATCGCGCACCGGGCTGCGTTGGACGCCGGCGGTCGGACGCTGGCCGTCCTCGGATCCGGTCTCGACGAGATCTATCCACCCGAGCACCGATCGCTGGCTCAGGAGATCGCCGGGCAAGGAGCTCTCCTGACCGAGTATCCACTCGGTGTCCGCCCGGAGGCGGGGAACTTCCCCGTGCGGAATCGGATCGTAGCGGGCCTGGCGCGGGCGGTGGTCGTGGTGGAGGCGGGTGAGGCGAGCGGCGCTCTGATCACGGCCGATTTTGCCGCCGACCAGGGACGCGACGTCTTCGCGGTTCCTGGCAGCATTTACAGCCGTGCCAGCCGAGGGACGAACCGTCTCTTGCTAACGGGTGCTACGCCGCTGACGTCCCCCGAAGACGTGCTTGAAGCCCTGCGGGTTCCGACCGCCCTCCCGTTGGAAGAGGAGAACCTAGTCTGGACGGGCGGCGAGCTGGAGATGCTGCTCGCCGGACTGCTGTCGGACGATCCGATCCACGCCGACGATCTCGTCGCGCGAACTCGGCGAACCCCTTCGGAAGTGATGGCCGCCCTGGCCATGCTCGAGCTGCAAGGCCGGGCCGTCCAGGTGGGCGGAATGAATTACGTCAGCGTGCGGCGGCCGCGTCGGGTTGCCGAGGTCGGCGCGTGAGCCACTTGGTCGCGGTCATCCTGGCTGGGGGTGGAGGGACACGCCTGTGGCCGGTCTCGCGGCGCAGCCACCCCAAGCAAGTCCTCCGGATTTCCGGCGACCGATCTCTGTTCACCGAGTCGATCGACCGGCTGACGCCATGGCTTCCCCTTCCGCAGATTCTGGTGGCCGCCTCCGGTGACCTGGTGGAGGCACTGCAACTCGAGGTCCCCGACCTCGGCCGCGAGAATTTCGTTCTCGAGCCGCAGCCCAAAGGGACGGCGGCGGTCCTTGGGCTGGCGGCGGTCATCCTGCGGCAGCAGGATCCTGAAGCGGTGATGGCCGTGTTGACATCGGATCACGCGATACAACATCCAGATCGCCTGCGATCCTTACTATTGGCTGGCTCCGAGTTGGCTTTGTCGGGAAGGTTGGTCACCCTGGGAATCCCGCCGGAGGCGCCCGACACGGGCTATGGTTACATCCGACGCGGGGAATCCCTGGGCGTTGTCCTCGGCGAGAAGGTCTATGCCGCGCTCCAGTTCAAAGAGAAACCCGACGCCGCCACGGCCCGTGAATACGTCGACAGCGGGGAGTATTACTGGAACTCCGGGATGTTCCTGTGGAGACCGGAGAGGCTGCTGGACGAGATCGAACACTGGATGCCCGACCTTCACCGCGCTCTAAGCGATTTCGCCGCGCGGAAGAGCACCGCCGCCGACGAGGCGCTGACCAACGCGTGGCGGGCTCTTGCGCCACAGACGATCGACTACGGAATCATGGAGCACGCCTCCGACGTCGCCGTGCTGGATGCCGCAGGTTTGGGTTGGTCCGACATCGGAAGTTGGGATCGTGTCTACCAATTGCTTTCCAAGGACGCCTCCGGGAACGCCGCCTACGGCGGCCAAGCGGTGGTCCGGGAATCCTCGGGGAACCTGATTGTGGGAGACGCACAGGGCGGCGCCGCCCGGCTGTTTGTGCTACAAGGGGTGCGAGATCTCGTCTTGATCGATACGGGAGACGTCTTGCTGGTCTGCCGGCGAGATCAATCGGGTCTGGTGCGGGAGATCGTGGAGCAGCTCGACCGGAGCGGGTTGGAAAGATTCCTGGCATAGGAGCGCGGATTGGAAGCGTATTGTGTGAAGTGCAAACAGAAGCGGCCCCTGGCAGAGGCTCAGCCGATCTTCACCAAATCGGGAACGCCGGCGACGGCGGGCAAGTGTCCGGTTTGCGGGACGCGGATGGTGCGCATGGGTCGGACCCCGGCTCACGAAGGGCTGGAGGCTCCCCCGCGCGACCCACAGACTAAATCCCGGGCGACGAAGGCGAGCCGGGCGAGGGGACGCCTGGTCATCGTCGAATCGCCGGCCAAGGCGAGAACCGTTGGCCGATTCTTGGGGAAGGGATACCGAGTGATGGCCTCGGTCGGCCACGTGCGCGACCTGCTCAAGTCGCGCCTCTCGGTGGACGTCGACAACGGCTTCGAGCCGGAATATCGCGTTCCGAAGGAGAAGCGCGAGGTGGTCCGCACCTTGAAAGCGGAGGCGGCCCGCTCGCACGAGGTGTACCTGGCGACGGATCCGGATCGGGAGGGCGAGGCCATCGCCTGGCACCTGCTGGAAGCCGCCGCGATCACGCCGGAACAGGCGCGGCGCGTCGTCTTCCACGAGATCACCCAGCCGGCCGTCGAAGAGGCCTTCCGCCATCCGCGCACCATCGACATGCATCTGGTCGATGCCCAACAAGCCCGCCGTATCCTGGACCGATTGGTCGGGTACAGCCTCAGCCCGCTGCTGTGGGCGAAAGTGCGCAGCCGGCTCTCGGCCGGCCGGGTTCAGTCGGCGGCGCTGCGGATGATCGTCGACCGCGAGCGCGAGATCGAGTCGTTTGTCCCGCGAGAGTATTGGACGATCGATGCGGAATTCCTCGCCCCTGAGAAGCCGCCGGCTTTCCGCGCTCGGTTGATGCGCATAGACGATCAGCCGCCGGAGTTGGCCGCTCGCGATCAGGTCGACCCTGTCGTCCAGGACCTGAAGGCCGCCGCGTATCGGGTGAGCAGTGCCAAGCGAGGTTCTCGCGTTCGCCGCCCCTCGGCACCCTTCACCACCAGCACGCTACAGCAGGAGGCCGCCCGACGTCTGGGATTCGTCGCCCGCCGAACGATGGCCGTCGCCCAGCAGCTCTACGAGGGTTTCGAGCTGGGAGAAGAGGCGGCCGTCGGACTGATTACCTATATGCGGACCGACTCGACCCAGGCGTCCGAGCAGGCGCAGCAGGAGGCGCGGCGATACGTGCGGGAACGATTCGGCGCGGACTATGTCCCCGCCGAGCCCCCGGTCTACCGGACGCGTGCCCGCGGCGCGCAGGAGGCGCATGAGGCGATCCGACCCACCTCGGTGTATCGGACGCCGGAACAGGTCGAAAGCTACTTGAGCGGGGAACAGGCCCGCCTCTACCGGCTGATCTGGAACCGCTTCGTTGCCTCGCAGATGGAGGCGGCGGAATACGACACCCTGACGATCGAAGTCACCGGAGACTCATCGGCTCATGCGTACCTGCTGCGCGTGTCTGCCTCCAGCCTACGCTTTTCCGGGTTCCTCGAAGTCTACGAAGACGTTCCGGCGGAGAACGGCGAAGCCGAGGCCGAAGACGGGGAGACGGGCCTGGCCCAGCTTCCAGCGGTCGAGGAGGGGGACCAGGTGCGGTTGGAGGGGACCTTCCCCGAACAGCATTTCACTCAACCTCCACCGCGGTTCTCTGAGGCGAGCCTCGTCAAGGCTCTCGAAGACTACGGGATCGGCCGACCTTCGACCTACGCACCCATCCTGGGGACCTTGCAGGGTCGCGGCTACGTCCACCGCTCGAAGAAGCGTTTGATTCCGACCGAAATTGGGCTCACGGTGAGCGACATGATCGTTGAGTTCTTCCCCGAGATCGTCGATCTGGGTTTCACCGCCCGCATGGAGGAAGAGCTCGACGAAGTCGCCGAGGGCGAACGCCCCTGGGCGGAAGTCATCCGGGAGTTCTACGGCCCGTTTCGGGAACAGGTCGAGCGGGCCACCGAGCACATGCCCGAAGTCCGTACCGAGCCGGAGCTGCTCGATCGATTGTGTCCCGAGTCGGGGCATCCGCTGATCGTGCGCTACGGGCGCTACGGCAAGTTCATCGGCTGCTCCGACTTCCCAACGTGTCGGTATACCGAGCCGTGGCTCGAAAAGATCGGCGTACGCTGCCCTCTGGATGGGGGAGACCTGGTGGAGCGACGGACGCGCCGCGGCCGGACCTTCTACGGCTGTGCCAACTATCCCGCCTGCGAATTCACTTCCTGGAAGAGACCTCTGCCCCAACCCTGTCCGGTCTGCAGCGGGACCCTGGTCGTCGATAATCGCACCCACGCCGTCTGCCTGAAGTGCGAGCGGCGCTTCGAGCTGACTTCCCTGCCTGCGCTTGAGAGCGAGGCGGCATAAGGCTTGCAACGGACGTTTGCGGCCGGAGCCGTAAACATCTAGAATTCGCCGCTGGCCAGACGCAGGAGGCGGTTTAGTCCATGACGGTCCGCATCGGTTCTATCGTCATAGGGGGTACGGCGCTGGTGGCCGTGGCCGCAGTCTTGGGCCTCGCCCTGGGGTTGCTCTACGCCTGGGTAATCAACCCGGTACAGTGGACGGATGCCACGCCGGATCTCCTGCGGGCAGACTACCAGACCGATTACTTGAAGGCAGCCATCGACTCGTATTCCGTCAACCGCGATGTCGATCTGGCGGTGTCCCGGTATCAGTCGCTCGGCGCGGCCGGGCCCACTACGCTGGCCGCGATCCAGGCTGATCCGGGCGAGGTCAGCCCGGCGGCGGTCGAGGAATTCGCCGCAACGGTGACGCTGTACCCCACGACGCCCGGGGCGACGCCCTCCGCCACGGCGGCTCCGCCGACAACTTCGATCACTCAATACCTGCTTCCTGTGTGCGGCGTCACCCTTGTGCTCGGCCTGTTGCTGGGCGGGGTGCTCTTGATCCGTAGTCGCAGCGGACGCCGCGCGCCGCGGGAGGCGGAAAGATACGGCCTGCCGGAGCCTGGCGAAGACCGGGTGCCCTACGAAGTGTCGTCTCCGCCGTCCCGCCCGGCGGGCCTGGATCGCCCACCGCTGGCCACCTTCCGCACGACCTACACGCTCGGGGATGATCTGTACGATGACTCCTTCAGCATCGAGAGCGCCACCGGCGATTTCCTCGGCGAGTGCGGAGTCGGAATCGGGGATCTCATCGGCGTCGGCGAACCGAAGAAAGTCTCGGCCTTCGAAGTCTGGCTCTTCGACAAGAACGACATTCAGACGGTGACCAAGGTGCTGATGAGTCGCTACTCCCATCAGGACGACGCCAGCCGCAATCGCATGGCAGCCAAGGGCGACCCCATCCTGGCCGAGCCCGGCGCGGTGGTCACCTTGGAGACGGCCTCCTTGATGGTGGAAGCCCGCATCGTGGATCTGACCTACGGCGGAGGCGCCTTGCCCGCGGACAGTTTCTTCGAGCGGATCACGATCGAATTGCGCGCGGCGTCGAAGCTGGGGGTGGATTGAAAACCCACACCCCCACACCCCTCCTCCCGACCTTTCGGGTCGGGAGAGGGGGCATGGGGGTGAGGGAGTACTAGCTCCCTCGCGGCCGAATCTCCAGGACGCGAAAGTGCAGGGCGCCGCCCGGCGTCTGGGCCACGGCCGTCTCTCCGACTCGTTTCCCCATCAGCGCCCGCCCAATCGGCGATTCGTGCGAGATCTTTCCGTTGCGCGGGTCGGCTTCCTTAAGCCCGACGAGCTGAAAGGTCTCCGGCTCGCGGCCGTCTTCCGAAACCACCACCCGACACCCCAGGTCGACCCGATCGGGCGGGCCGTCGCCGTCGACGATGACGGCTTCCCGCAGGATCGTTTCCAGCTCGAGGATGCGTCCCTCGAGGAAGGCCTGATCTTCTTTGGCCGCGATGTAATCGGCATTCTCCGAGAGGTCGCCCTGCCGGATGGCGTGGTGCAGCCGCTCCGCCAAGGCTTGCCGGCGCGGACCGATGAGCTCCTTCAGCTCGGCGCGCAGCTTCTCGGCTCCTTCCGGCGTCAGGTAGAGTTGCTTGCCTTCCATTCCACGTCCGTGGTCAGGGTTGGATTCCCGGATCGAACAGATTGGCGTGTTCCTGCAGTGCGAACCGGTCGGTCATGCCGGCGATGTAATCGCAGACCGCGCGGTAACCGTCGCCGCCCATATCCGGCGACGGCACCGTCTCCGGCAGGATTTCCGGGTTGCGAGTATACGCGTTGAAAAGGTCCTCCAGGATCGAGTCGGCCTTGACTTGCATCCGCACGACCCGGTGGTGTTGATACATGTTGCGGTACAGGAAATCTTTGAGCTGACGGTTGTGCCCGGCCATCGCTTCGGAGAAACCGGCCACGTTGTACGTCAGGCGCTGCAGGCCCTCGACCGAGTCGACCCCACTGCGCTGGATCCGCTCGGCGGTGGCCTGGAGCAGGTCGTTGACTTCCAGGCCGATCAAACGCCGGATCAGGCGGTGGCGGGCAAGCTCGTCGATGTCGAGGGTGGTCCAGCCCAGGCTGCGGGAGAGCACCGCCCACAGTTCCAAGCCTTCCAGCTGGGAGGGGGCGATGATTCCCGACCGAAGGCCGTCGTCCAGGTCATGCGCGGTGTAGGCCAGTTCGTCGGCGACGTTGGCCAACTGGGCTTCCAGCGTTCCGCGCTTTTCCGGATCATAGCCCTCGGCATCGGCAATGTCGTACTCGGTCTCATGCTTGACGATGCCTTCTCGCACTTCCCAGGTGAGATTAAGGCCGGGGAACTCGGGAAAACGGCGCTCCAGCCCGGTCACGATCCGTAACGACTGGCGGTTGTGATCGAATCCGCCGTGGTCCGTCATCAGGCGTGACAGGGCGGCTTCACCGGCGTGGCCGAAGGGCGGATGGCCGAGGTCGTGCGCCAGACAGACCGCCTCCACCAGGTCTTCATTCGCTCCGAGCGCCCGGGCGAGCGTGCGGCCGATCTGCGCCACCTCCAGTGTGTGGGTCAGGCGGGTGCGATAGTAGTCGCCCTCGTAGTTGACGAAAACCTGGGTTTTGTACTCGAGCCGGCGGAAGGCCGTCGTATGCAGGATGCGGTCGCGATCACGCTGAAAGACGGTGCGTTCGGTGGGTTCGTCTTCCGGATACGCCCGACCGCGCGAATCACGGCTCCGCTTTCCGTACGGTGCCAGCGCATGATCTTCCAGCGCTTCCAGGCGCTGGCGCGTGTGGATCACGTCGGGGGCGGCGCTGCGAGGACTCATGCGCGAAGTGGCCGTGGAGGCGATGTGATTGAGTCTACCGGACCGGAGGGAGGTCTGTCAAATATGGACACGGGCCGTTAGAAAGGATCGAGTCGCCCCAGCCCCTCGCGTTGACGCGCGCAAGCCAAAGGTCGATAATCACCGGCTGTACGGAGGGGCCCGGATGAATGCAGCCTTTCCCAGCCAGGCGTGGGTCGAAGCCCTGGTATCGGTTCTCAACGCGGATGAACGCTACGCGCAGATCGCCAGGTACTGGGAAGGAGATCTTCTGTTCGTGGTGAAGCCGGACGGGTCCGGCGGACGATCCGAGAGCGAGCGGGCGTCCCATGTCTATTTGGATCTATGGCACGGCAAGTGCCGGTCGGGCCGCTACGTGCCTCCGGAGGAACACGATCTTCCGAAACCTGCCTTCACATTGACCGCCGGGTTCGGTCAATTCCAACAGATCCTTCAGGGCCAGCTCGATCCCATGCAAGCCATGCTCACGCGGAGGCTGCAAGTCGCCGGCAACATGGCTTATATCCTGCGCAACGTGCCGGTCGTGCTCGACTTCGTCCGCTGCTGTCGATTGGCCGGCGTGGAGTGAGCCCATTCCCTCCCGCTGCATGGAGGAAAGATGACGCGATACCTTCTAACTCACCAAGTCAAACGGATCTACCCGTCGCAGGACGACCTTGTCAACGACTGGAAGGGGTTGCGACGGCGCGGCACGACGGAGACTCGATGGCAGAGGAGTCTCTACTCCGCGGCAACCAAGCGACTCTATTGCGAATGGGAAGCGCCATCCCCCGAAGCGATTCGAGCCTGCTTCCTGCCAGAAGAGCTGGAGATGGCGCCGATCGAACGGGTGGAGGAGGTCGTCTTTCTGGACCCCGCCTGGCTCGACGAGAGCGGCTCAGCAGAGGCACGATGACACCCATTGGAGAAGGTGCCGCGAAGCGCTTCGAATGTTCCAGCGGGCGGGGTGGGTAGGGGCGAAGAAGACCTGCCCTCCTCGCCAGGACACCGCCCTCACCCTTCGGGCACCCCTTCGGGTGCACCCTGGGTGTGCGCCGCCCTCACCCTTCGGGCACCCCTTCGGGTGCACCCTGGGTGTGCGCCGCCCTCACCCCTTCGGGTGCGCCGAAGGGCGTGGCGCCCTGCACCGCTTCCGGTGCGCCGCCCTTGGCGCCCTGTAGAGGGCGAAGGGCGTAGAGGGCGAAGGGCGTAGAGGGCGAGACGGTGTCCTTTTCAGGACGCCGAAACGGCGTGGCGGGCGGTGCCCTCGCCAGGGCGCCGAGACGGCGCCAGGGTGCTTCACCCCTACAAGGAATCCTCCCCCATCCTCCAGACCGACGAACACTTCGCGACTTTGTCATTGTCGGATCGGGGTTCGGCGGGAGCGTATCGGCGTTTCGGTTGGTCGAAAAAGGCTACCGGGTGGTCGTGCTTGAAGAGGGCCGCCGCTTCGCCGATTCCGATTTCCCCAAGACCAACTGGCGATTCTGGGACTATCTGTGGCTGCCCACGCTGCGCCTGCGCGGCTTCATGCGCCTGACCTTTCTGAGGGAGGCGATGGTGCTGCACGGGTGCGGCGTCGGCGGGGGCAGCCTGGTGTACGCCAACGTATTGATGGAGCCCGACCCCGAATTCTTCGAGGAACCCGAGTGGAGGCGACTGGCAGACTGGCGTTCGATTCTCCGCCCCCACTACGAAACCGCCCGCAGAATGCTGGGCGTGGCAGTCGCCCCGAGGTTCGCCAGCGCCGATCTCGCCCTTCGGGAGGTGGCTGACTCCTACGGACTGGGAAGCACTTTCCGCGCGGCAGAAGTCGGGGTGTTCTTTGGTGAACCCGGGCTCGAGCAACCCGATCCTTACTTCGGTGGAGAGGGCCCGACCCGCGCCGGCTGTATCTTCTGTGGAGGATGCATGGTCGGCTGCCGCTACAACGCCAAGAACACGCTGGTGAAGAACTACCTGTACCTGGCCGAGAAAAGGGGAGCCGTCATTCGCTCTGAGGCCAGGGTCACGGCTATCCATGCCAACGAAACCCCGTCGCCGTCGAGGCGGTTCACGGTCGAGTACCAGCGTGCCGCGGGCTGGCGAGGTCTACCCTTGAGCGTGGCGGCGGATCACGTGGTGGTCGCGGCGGGAACGCTCGGCACCCTGGAACTTCTATTGCGCTGCCGCGACGAGATCGGCTCGCTGCCCAGGCTGTCGCCGCGGCTCGGCGAGCAGGTCCGCACGAATTCCGAGGCGCTGCTCGGATCGGGGGCAAGGCACTCGGCGGTGGATTTTTCGGAAGGCCTCGCCATCTCGGCCGACGTCCTCGTCGATCCCATCACGCGTGTGCAGCCGGTTCGCTACCCGAAGGGCTCGTCCTTCATGCGACTGTTAGCCCTGCCGCTGATCGAGGGCCGCAACCAACCGTGGGGGAGGCGCTTCCTCAGGGTCGCCCGGGCGATCCTGCGGCGCCCGCTCGACTTCCTCAACTCACTGTTGGGGCCGCGTTGGGCGGAACGGACGACGATTCTGTTGGTCATGCAGCGTCTCGAGAATCAGATGACCCTGCGCTGGGGGCCACGCCGGCTGCCGTTCCTGGGGAATGGATTGCACGCGGCTCGGGATGCGTTGCGTCCCGCACCGGGCGAGATCGTTCAGGCCCATCGGGTCGTCCGGGATTTCGCCCGCCGGACCAACGGAGTCGCCATGGGAAACGTCGCCGAGACTCTCTTCGACATGGCCGCCACGGCCCACCTGATCGGAGGTTGCCCGATGGGCCTCTCGGCCGCCGACGGAGTCGTCGATCTCTCTTGCCGAGTCCACAACTATCCCGGGTTGTTCGTGATCGACGGCACGGTGCTGCCGGCCAATCCGGGAATCAATCCCAGCCTGACGATCGCCGCATTGGCGGAATACGCCGTCTCGCAGATTCCGCCCCGCGCGGCGCTGCCGGCACGTGGGACGGGCTGAGCCTGGAGGCGTCGCCGTTCGCCTCGCCGCTCCATCATGAACCACCTCGCGTTTCGCCTCCTAGAGATCGATCTGTCCGGCGGTGCCTGGTCGGCAAAGACCATCCCGGCGGAGCACGTCCACGATTTTCTGGGCGGCGCCAGCCTGGCCGCACGCATTCTATTCCCTGAGCTGATCCCGTCGCTGGATCCGCTGAGCGCGGAAGTTCCTCTGCTCTTCCTTTCCGGCCCACTGACCGGAACGGCTGGACCGTCGGTCGGCCGCTTTGTCATCTGCGGCAAGTCGCCGGCGACGGGTTTTTGGGCGGAGTCGAACGCCGGCGGCTTCTTTGGACCTGAGATGCGCGCCTCAGGATGGGATGGGGTCCTCCTCCGAGGGAAATCGCCGGAGCCGGTCTACGTTTGGATTCATGACGGGGCCGTCGAGCTACGACCGGCGAGCCACCTGTGGGGAAACGCCGACACGTACGAGACTCAGGCCCGCCTCAAGGAAGAGCTGGGGGATCCACTCGTCCGGATCGCCTGCATCGGCGCCGCCGGGGAGCAGCGGATTCCTTTCGCGTTAGTGCTGTGCGACCATGGGCGGGTGGCCGGGCGGACCGGCATGGGCGCGGTGATGGGCTCGAAGAACCTGAAGGCCATCGCCGTCCGCGGACGCCAGGCACTGCCGCTCGCCGACGAGGCCGGGTTCCAGAGAGTACGCAGCCCGGCCAATCGCGCTCTTCGCGGCGACACCGTGACTTTGAGTTTGAGGACCTCGGGATCAGCCAGCGGCGCGGATTACTTCGACTATCTGGGATCGATGCCGAAGCGGTATTTCACACGAGGGACGTTGCCTGGGTCGGCCAACGTCAGCGGCACGCACGTGGCCGAGACGATTCTGACCGGGGTATCGACCTGCCATGGCTGCGTCATCGCCTGTGGCCGCCGGGTGCGGTTGGACGACGGAGAGACACGCAAAGGCGCCGAGTATGAGACGATGGTCGGGTTTGGGCCCAACCTCGAGATCGTCGATCTGGCAGCGATTACGCGCCTCGGCGAGCAGTGCGACCGCTATGGCCTGGATTCGATTTCGATGTCGAACATCATCGGGCTGGCGATCTTCCTGAGCCAAGACGGACACCTCTCTCCCTCCGACGCCGACGGGCTGAGGCTGGAGTGGGGAGATCCCGAGGTGGTCCGTGTGCTGATCGACCGAACCGTTCAACGACAGGGTCTGGGCGCGTGGCTCGCCGAGGGCAGCCGAGCCCTGGCTGCGCGCTGCGGAGTCCCGGAGGCGGCGGCGCAGGTCAAGGGTCTGGAGGTCGCCTTCCATGATCCGCGCGGACTGGACGGCATGTCGCTGGTCTATGCCACCTCGCCGCGCGGGGCCTGCCATAATCAGAGTGACTACTACATGGTGGAGATCGGGCAAACTGTCGAAGAGGTCGGCGTCGGTCTGTTCGGCCGCCAGGCTGGCGCAGCCAAGGCGCGCAACGTGGCCCGCCATCAGGATTGGCGGACGATCGGAAACGCCCTGGTGCTATGCCAGTTCGCCAACGTCCCTCCGTCGACGGTGCTTGCGTTGACCAACCTTGCGATCGGAGCCGATTACGATCTGGAGGGACTGATGGAGGCGGGAGAGCGAGGCTGGCAGCTGAAGCGTCTGATCAATCTTCGGCTTGGGCTTCGCCCTCAAGATGACCGGTTGCCGCGTCATCTGCTGGAGCCGTTGACGGACGGCGGCGCCGCAGGATACGTTCCTCCGCTGGATGAGATGCTGCAGCAGTACTACGCCGCCCGAGCTTGGGATACAACGAGTGGTTGGCCCTCCGAAAGCAAGCTCAGGGAGCTGGGATTGATGGATCTCGCTTCGTCGGCGAGGCCGACGATGCGGTCCACACAGTAAGCAGCCTCTCCTTCTGACGCGGGATCCGTTCCCGACGGAGGCTCGTTGGCCAAGATCGTGACGGTTGGACAGATGAAGCGGATCGAGCAGGCCGCTGACGCGGGCGGGTGGAGCTACGACAACATGATGCTGCGCGCCGGCCAGGCGGTGGCGGAAGCCGTGTTGTGGCGCCTCCCCGATCCGGGCGGGAAAGAGGCCCTCATCCTGGTGGGACCGGGGAACAACGGCGGAGACGGTCTGGTGGCCGGAGCCCGATTGGCCGAACAGGGGATGCGTGTCACCGCCTACTTGGTTCGGCCCAGGCCCGCCCCCGACCCTCACACCGCTAACCTGCGGGCGCTCGGCGGCCAGGTGCAAGGTCCGGACGACGATCGCCACGCCATGCTGGAGCGATTCGCCGGGACGGCGGACGTCATCGTGGACGCCGTGCTGGGCACCGGTTTTACGCTTCCGATGCGGGCCGAACTTGCCGCGACGCTGCGCAGCGCGCAACAAGCCATAGAGCGCAGACGCCCGCGGCCGCTGCGAGTCGCGGTAGATTGTCCGTCGGGGTTGGACTGTGACAGTGGAGCCGTTGCCGACTCGGCTATCGCAGCCGACGTGACGGTAACCCTGGCGGCAGCCAAGCCGGGTCTGTTACAGTTCCCCGGTGCCGGCCTGGTCGGGGAGATCGTCGTCGCCGACATCGGCCTGAAACCGGACATGAGAGAGTTGACCGAGGTGCAAATGGAACTGGCTGAGCTGAAAACGGTCCGCGGCTGGTTGCCGCAACGTCCGCCCGATTCCCACAAAGGGACCTTCGGGACAGCAGTCATCGCCGGTGGTTCCGTCAACTACCCGGGGTCGGCCGGCCTGGCAGCGGCCGGAGCCTACCGGGTGGGCGCCGGATTGGTGTGCCTGGCCGTGCCGGGGGCGATCCACGGCCTGCTGGTTTCGCTTATTCCGGAGGCGACGTGGCTGATCCTCCCCCAAGAGATGGGTGTCATTGCCGAAGCCGCGGCAGATGTCCTGCGGGGTAGGGCGGCCGGGGTGGAAGTTCTGCTGGTGGGCCCCGGGATCGGCCGGGAGGAAACGACACGCAAGTTTCTAGCCCGATTGCTGCAGCCAGCCGAAGCGGGCGGCCGCGCCCGAATCGGCTTCATCCACTCGCAAGCCGAGGCGGCTCCCAGTATGGTCACTCTGCCTCAACTCATCGTCGACGCCGACGGGCTGCGTCTGCTGGCTGAATTGGAGGGCTGGCCGGCCCTTCTTCCGGCGGGAACGATTCTCACCCCGCACCCGGGCGAGATGGAGGCCCTCACAGGCCTAGATACAGCCACGATCCAGTCCAACCGAGAAGGCGTGGCGAGGGACTGGGCCTTGCAGTGGGGCCACATCGTCGTGCTCAAAGGGGCGCACACGGTCGTTGCCTCGCCGGATGGACGGGCCTGGGTGCTTCCATACGCGACGGCGGCCCTGGCCAAAGCGGGGACGGGGGACGTCCTCGCCGGTGCCATCGCCGGGTTCTGCGCACAAGGCGTGTCTCCGGCCGAAGCGGCCGTCCTGGCCGGTACGCTCCACGGTCGCGCCGGGGTCTTGGCGGCGGGCGAAGCCGGTTCGACGGCAGGAGTCCTGGCCGGAGATGTGGCCCGTCATCTGCCTGCGGCGATCGCCGAATTGGAGTCGATGCCGGCAAGCTGAAGACCCCATCGCCGAGGTTGCGCACCGACCGAGTTGGAGGTCACGAACAAAACCAGAGAGCGCGCCGACGGCGCGCTCTCTGGGTAGCTCGAAATAGAGCTTGGTGCTGGGACAGGGGTGCTTAGCTGCGCTTCGTCTGCGGAGGTGCCTTGGCGGCCTCGACGGCCGCGTCGAGCCGCGCCTTCTGTTCCTCGAGCACGACCTGTCCCCGCCGCTGCAGGTCCTCGGCTTTGGACTTGGCATCGCGAGCCATCTCCTCGGCGCGCACCCTCGCCGCCGTCGCCGATTCGCCGACCTTATCGCGAATCTCGATGCCTTTTTCCTGGATCATCATCCGAGTCTCTTCCCCGGACTGCGGGGCGAAGAGCAGAGCGACAGCGGCGCCGACCGCTCCACCCACAACCAGCCCCAAGAAGAACGTGCCGAAATCGAGATCACTTCCGTTGTCCGACATTGCCAGCCTCCCGTAGGGTCGCTAGGTTTACCGCAATCGGCCGAGCCCGATGAGCTCGATCGCCCGCCGCAGCGCGGCGGCCGCTCCGCCCAGACGAACGACCGGCCGCAACATGTTATCGCTCAGGAACTCGGTTGTGCCGCGCACGTGGCTGAGGGTCTCGTTGGTCGCCTCCAGCATCGGCCGGACTTCGTTCTGAAGCAGGGCCGTCAACCGCGCCACCTGGATGATGAGCAGGATGACCGCCACGCCCGTGATCAGCGACTCGATGCCGATCAAGACGATGACCGTATCGCGCAGGGCCTCGGCCTTTAGGGGGTTTTGGACCAGCGTATTGACGAGGACAACAAGACCGCCGAGAAAGAGCAACGACAGTCCAACGGCCAGCAGGATGATCAGCGTTCTGCGGTTGTCGGACGATCGGGAGGGCTCTTCCGCGGCGGCGATTTCGTCGTCGTCCGGTGCGGTCGAGCGGCCTTCCACAGTCGAAGATTATACCACTGGGTCGATCCGGAGGTCATCGGCGAAAGCGCCCGAGCGGGAGTGAAGTTCTTCTCCCACAGACCCACTCGGTCCCGTCGAGTCTCAGGGAACCTGGGGCCACGCGCGGTTACCCAATCCGCCTCGAGATTCAACTGTTGATCGCTTGAGGGAGATCCGGAGGGCTGGGCGGGGCCGCTTGGGAGGGGCCGCCGACCTTGCGCAATCCCCTAAGCCCATGGTCTTAGTCGGAACTGGAGGGGCGCGCCCCGCCTCCGCGCGGGCCGACCAGCAGGGAGGCGGCGGCCAGCCCTATGATCGTGGCGACGACCGCCGGCAGCAGGTTCAGGCTGCCGAGCCTGCCGGTTCCCCAGCCCATCAGGGACGCCACCGCATGCCCGAGGAAGAAGGCGATCCAGGCCGTGACCATGTACAGAAGCAGTCGGCCCAGAGTCCCGCCGCGCACGACGTGGAAGGCAAAACCCAGAAGACTTGCGATTAGGAAGCCAAGGTAGGCCGAGGGCAGGCTCATGAAGCGATGATGCCGCCTCCCAGGCAGACCTCGCCGCGGAAGAAGACGGCGGACTGGCCCGGGGTCACATCGGGAAGGGGTCGGTCCAAATCCACCTCGGTGCCGCCGTCGGGTAGCAGCTTGACCTGGCAGCCGACCTGTCGAGCTCGGTAGCGCACTTGAACCTCGGCCTTGGAGGAGTCTTGGAGAGGCTCCCCGGACACCCAGTTGACCGGCAGCGTGCGAAATGCGTTGCGGCCCAAGCTCTGGCGCGGCCCCACCACAAGGGTGTTGGCCGTCACGTCTTTGGCCAGGACATACAACGGCTCGTTCGACGCCAAGCCGAGCCCGCGTCTCTGACCGATGGTGTAAGCCGCCAGACCGCTATGCTCGCCGACGGCGTTCCCGGCCGGATCGAGGATAGGGCCAGGAGAAAGTCCGTCGCCACCATTCCGCTGGAGAAAGGATCGGTAGTCCTCCCCGGCGAGGAAGCACAGGTCCTGGCTTTCCGGACGATCGGCGATCGCCAGGCCCCGCTGCCGAGCGTACGCGCGGACCTCGGGTTTTGTGAGTCCTCCCAACGGGAAGACGGCCCGAGCCAATTCGCTTTGGCCGAGTACGCTCAGGACGTAGGATTGATCCTTCTGAGGATCAATGCCGCGCAGGAGAGTGCGTTTACCATCCCGTTCCACCACTTGTGCATAGTGGCCAGTCGCCAAGAAGCTGGCTCCGAGACTCATCGCGTCGGCGAGCAACCTCGTCCAACGGATGTAGCGATTGCATTCGATGCAGGGGTTGGGCGTTAACCCTTGCGCATAGCCATTAAGAAAGACCGCGACGACGTGCTCCTTGAACGCGGCTTTCATGTCGAGAACGTAGAAAGGTATGTCCAGGCTGGCCGCCACGCTTCTGGCACCGGCGACGTCGGCGGGGGAACAACAGCGGTTGACTCGCCCGTCTTCGACCCACAGGCGCATCATCACGCCGAAAACATCCGCACCTTGATCGACCAACAGGGCTGCGGCAACAGAGCTGTCCACGCCGCCGCTCATCGCGACGGCGACCTTGCCTGGCAGGGTCATCCGGCCGCCAGCGCGACTCGGCGTTGCGCTTCGACAAGACGAGGAAGCACATCGAGGAATTCGCCGATGTCGGCCTCCGTCGTAGGGCGGCCGACCGTGACGCGCAAAGATCCCAGCGCCAGGGAAGGGTCGAGACCGAGAGCGAGCAACACCGACGACGGTTCGGGATCGCCCGTCTTGCAGGCCGAGGCCGAGGAGCAGGCAAACCCGGCCAGATCGAGGGCGGCCAGCAATCGGTTGCCATCGACCCCGTCGAAGGCGAAGGACGCATGGTTGGGGAGGCGCGCTTCAGGGTGTCCGGTGAGGACCGCACCAGGGACGGAGGCCAGGATCGCCTCTATCAGGCGTCGACGCATCGAGAGAAATCGAGGTTCATGACGGCCACGTTCGGCGTCGGTGATCTCGAAGGCCGTGGCTAGGCCGACGATCAACGGGACGTTCTCTGTCCCTGCCCGTCGCCCGTCTTCCTGTCCGCCACCGGGCTGGATCGCGACCAGGTGGATGCCGGATCGGCAGAAGAGCGCGCCGACGCCCTTGGGCCCGTAGAACTTATGGGCGCCGATCGAAATCAAGTCGGCCCCGAGTTCGTCCGACCGTAGGTCCAGCTGGCTGGCGGCCTGGACCGCGTCGGTGTGGAGCGCGATTTCCCGCTCGCGGCAAATAGCGGCAATTTCACGGATCGGATTCACCGTGCCGATCTCGTTGTTGCCATGGATCACCGAAACGAGCGCCGTCTCGCTCCGAAGGGCGCGCCGCACCGAGTCCGGATCGACGCGGCCGAAGCGGTCGACCGGAAGCAGCTCGATCTCGAAGGCGTGGTAGCGCTCCAGGTAGCGGCAGGCGTTGAGAATGGCCGGATGCTCGACCGGTGAGGTTAGAACGTGCCGCGCTCCGCGCTCGGCTTGCGCCGCCAGGGCCGCGCCGCGGACGGCGAGGTTGTCGCTCTCGGTCCCGCCGCTGGTGAAGATGATCTCCGAGGAGGCGCATCCGAGGACGGCACCGACGCGCGTCCTCGCCAGTTCGAGCGCGGCCTGGGCCTCCTGGCCGAAGCCGTGGATGCTGGAGGGGTTGCCGAACCCCGGGCGGAAGTGAGGCAGCATGGCCTGGATCACCCGCTCGTCGACAGGCGTGCTGGCGGCGTAATCCAGATAGACGCGGGCCGAGGCCATGACGCGATTCTAACATCAGGCTATCGTTGGCGTTCGAAGGCAACACGTCTGCTGTTTCGCGAGGGTATTTGGAGCTAGGACTGCGCGGCGCGGCGGAGGTGGCGTGTCGCGGGTCCTGGTTATAATCGGCTGGGTATTTGCCATGACTACAACCATCAGTTCCGTTCACGCTCTTGAAGTGCTTGACTCTCGTGGAAACCCGACCGTGGAAGCCGAAGTTCGGCTGAGCGACGGCGCGACCGGCAGGGCGATCGTCCCTTCGGGCGCGTCGACAGGTTCGCACGAGGCCTTGGAGTTGCGAGACGGGGAGCCGTCGCGTTTCGGCGGCAAGGGAGTCCGCCGCGCAGTGGCAAACGTCAACGGGCCCATCGCGCAGCGGTTGGTCGGGCGCGAACCGCTCCAGCGAGAAATCGACCTGGCTCTGATCGAGCTCGACGGCGAGCCGAACAAGGGCCGGTTGGGAGCCAACGCCGTGCTGGCGACGAGCCTGGCCGTCGCCCGCGCCACCGCCGCCTCGAAGAAGATCCCTCTTTACCGCCACCTTGGCGGTGGGCAAGGCAGCCTGTTGCCCGTGCCAATGCTCAACATCCTCAACGGCGGCGTGCACACCGGTTGGCAGTCGACCGACGCCCAGGAGTTCATGGTGATGCCGTTGGGAGCCGCCACCTTCGCCGAAGGTCTCCGCTGGGGAGTCGAGGTCTACCAGGCCTTGCGCGCCGCCCTCAAGAAACGCGGGTACTCAACGCTGGTCGGCGATGAAGGAGGCTACGCGCCCACACTGAAAGCCAACGCCGAAGCCGTCGAAGTCATCCTGGAGGCCATTCTGCAGGCCGGCCTCAGCGCGCCCGGGCAGATGGCCCTGGCCCTCGACCCGGCCGCGTCCGAGTTGTACGACGCCGAGAAACAGCAATACAACCTGCGACGTGAAGGTCGCGTTCTCGACGGGGAAGGGATGATCCGTTATTGGGCCGACTGGGTCCGCCAGTATCCCATCGTCTCGATCGAAGACGGCTTGGCCCAGGACGACTGGCCTTCGTGGCAGGCGTTCACCGCCGAGCTCGGAGACCGGATCCAGATCGTAGGCGACGACTTGTTGGTGACGAACCCGGTCCGTGTCCGGCGGGCGATTGAGGAAAGATCGTGTAATGCCCTGTTGGTCAAAGTCAACCAGATCGGCACGCTGACGGAGGCCATCGAAGCGATCGAGCTCTGCCGCCAGGCGGGTTGGCGGGCAGTCGCCTCTCATCGCTCCGGAGAGACTGAGGATACGACGATTGCCGATCTCTCGGTGGCGCTGGAGTTGGGTCAGATCAAGACCGGGGCGCCGGCACGGACCGACCGCGTCGCCAAGTACAACCAACTACTGCGGATCGAGGAAGAGCTGGGTCCGCAGGCACGCTATGCGGGGTGGGGGGCGTTGGCCGTGCGGCCGAGCGAGAAGGGATAGCCGCCCCCCGCGCTCGTGAAGGATAGGAGAACGCTCAGGCCCCGGTCGGCAGCGCTTGCTCCGCCGGGGTTTCCGCTCGGACAGGCTGCGCAGGCGTGCCGCAATACGGGCACAGGTTCCACGGGAGATCAAGCAGTCGCCCGCAGCGGACGCACGCCTTCCGCAGACGAGTATGGCAATGCGGGCAGATTTGCCACTCGCGGTCGGCCCGGCGACTGCAACCCGGGCACGTCGCTTGCTCCTCGATCCCGACCAGCAACGCCTCTTCCTCCAGCGCCCGCTCGTATTCCTCTTCGAGGGTCAGCCTCGGCCGTAGGACGAGGTAAACGATGACCCCCGGCAGACTGCAACCCGGGCACGTCGCTTGCTCCTCGATCCCGACCAGCAACGCCTCTTCCTCCAGCGCCCGCTCGTATTCCTCTTCGAGGGTCAGCCTCGGCCGTAGGACGAGGTAGACGATGACCCCCGGCAGACTGAGGAGCAGTACCAGCAAGGGGGCCAGGACGCGCAAGAAGCGGTCGTTCGAGCGGGCGCGGATGTCGCGCCAGGTCCAGAAGGCGAGGCTCAGCCACAGGGCGACCAGGAAGGCCCCGAAGGCGGCCGAAAAGTAGAGAAACAAACCTCCAAGGCTTTCCAAGCCGAGATTGGGCATAGCGGCCGGGATTATAGCATCGCGCAGCTGAGCCCGCGCTGAGGGGGGATTCGGACTGACCTCCTCCTTGAGCGGAGACCGCAGAGCCGAACAGTCTCTGGACATGGTTCAGGGCGGCCTCCGGTAAGGGAGGAGGTGGTAGGGGCGTCCGCTTCTTGCGCAGAGCGTACCTCCTCGCTGAGCGGAGGCTCCTGCGTGGCAGGAGCCGCAGTCGAAGCGCGCGGCGGAGAACGCCCTTCGACCCTACGGCTTCGCTCAGGGCAGGCCTCGGCCGCAGAAACGAACCAACTCCGGACAGGGCTCAAGGCGGCCTCCGCTCAGGGAGGATGTGAGGTGATCGTTCGCTCCTCTCGCGGGAAACCGCGATTGGCCCCCGTCCTAGTTGACGCTAGGGCGGCCTGTTGTAGAGTCCCTGTACCTCTGCTTTGTGGCAGGGAGCTTGCATCCGGAGGGGGAAATGCCAGAACGCCCGGCGCGTCACCGGATCGCCGACCTGCAACACTCCGATCGGCCCCGTGAGCGGCTGGCGAACCAGGGCGCGGCGGCTCTCGCCGACGCCGAGCTCGTCGCCATCCTGTTGCGCACGGGCACGCACGGCTGGAGTGCTCTGCGGCTGTCCGAGTCCCTTTTGCAGGACACGGGCGGCGTAGCCGGCCTGCAGCATGTACGCTTCGACGAGCTGCGCGCCCGTCACGGGATCGGATCGGCGAAGGCAGCGCAGCTGCTGGCGGCGATCGAGCTGGGGCGGCGATTCGCCCGAGCCGAACTTGCCGAGCGCCGAGCGATCCAGTCGCCGGAGGACGTCGCCGAACTCCTGCGCTATGAGATCGGTGGACGGGAACAGGAGCATCTGATCGTGGTCTTGCTCGATACGCGAAACCGCTTGCTGCGCATTGTCGAGGTGTACGTCGGATCGCTCAATACATCGGTCGTCCGCATCGGAGAGATCTTTCGCGAGGCGGTTCGGGCCAACGCCGCCGCGCTGATCGTCGCCCACAATCACCCCAGCGGCGATCCCAGCCCCAGCCCTGAAGACGTGGCCGTCACCCGGGCGATGGTCGAGGCCGGCCGCCTGCTCGACGTCGAAGTGCTCGATCATCTGATCATCGGCAAGGACCGGCATCTGTCGCTGCGACAGGCCGGCCTGGGATTTTCGTAGGTCGGCCATGGCGCTCGACTTTCAGATCGTGTTGCTGCCGCGGACGGACTACTGGGTTTGGCTCGAGGCCTGCCGCAAGTATGTTCAGAAGTTCGGCGCCAACCTGACGCCCGACCCCGAAGTCGCCGCGCGTTACATGGCTCCGACTCAAGTCGTCACGCTGCCGGTGTTCGACGGGGCCTACCCCGACTTGGGAGACCCCATCGATTGGTTCCGACGCAACCACGACGGGATTCGCCTCGACGTGATCGAGGCGGACAATCCGGAGAGGTTGGGGAAGGTCCTTCGTCGGCGCGCAAAAGACAACGACCGCTACGGGGCCAGCCGCCGTCCGTTCCACTTGATGTGGCCGACGGATTTTCCCGTGCTGACCCAGACCTTCGGAGCCAACCCGGCAGCTTATCGGCGTTATGGGATGCCGGGGCACGAAGGCGTCGATCTGCGTGCCCTGACGAACACCAACGTCTACGCTTGCGCCGATGGGGAAATCTACGAAGTTCATTACAACCCTAAGGACCACGCCTATGGTATCCACATCCGGATCCGACATGCCGACGGCTACAAGACGGTCTACGCCCACCTGGCCAAGGCGCTCGCCGGCAAGGGTGAATTGGTGCAGGCCGGCCAGTTGATCGGCCGCGCCGACTCGACGGGGAATTCGTCGGCCGCGCATCTGCACTTGACGCTGAAACGCGACGGCGCCACCGCTCGAAAGGAGACGATCTACCCCAAGGACATCATCGACCCGACTCCGTTCCTCGTTTGGCCGGCGCCGGTTTTCGGCAAGGGCCTCGAGGGAAGCCGGCGTGGCGCACACATAGGTTTGCATCTGGTTCGGACCGGCGGATTGGCGCCTCAGGAGCTGACGGCGGCCGCCACGGCCGGGTCGGAGGCGGTGATGGTTTCCCACCTCGAGCCGAGGGAGACGATCGAGGCTCTTCGGGCTGCCCGTTCGTCGGTGCGCGTGTTCGCTCGCGTGACCGAGCCCCCGGCCAACGACGACATGCAACCCGCCCGCTTCGCCGCTCGGGTCGCCGGCGAAATGGGGCGCCTCTATCGCGTGGGGGTCCGCGACTTCGAGGTCGTGTCGTGTCCGAACGAGCACGGCGGCGGATTCGGCTGGCTGTGGAAAGACGGCGAGGCCTTTGGCGTCTGGTTCAGCGAAGTTGTGCGACGTCTCCGGGAGGTCTTTCCCGAAGGGCGCTTCGGATTCCCTACCCTGGCCAGCGGAGGCGACGTCACGGGCCGGCAGCAAAGCCCGCTGAGTTTTCTGCACCAGGCAGAAACCGCCGCTCACGATGCGGATTGGCTCGGCATGGCTTGCGCGCCGGATCCACGAGATGCCGTTCTCGTGGGTTACCTGAACAACTATCCGAAGAAGCCAATCGTCATAACGGAGTTGGGCACGGAGGCGGAAGCGTCCTCGCCGGAGGCATTCGCCATTCGCTCCGTGGCGTTCGTCCGAGCCCTGCGTGAGACCCCCATCGAGGTCGTTCTCTTGAGAGGGCTGATCGCAGGCGCTCCGGCAGAAGAGTCGACGACATACTTCTGGGAAGCGCTGAAGATCCTGGCGGAGCCCTCACACCCAAACCCCCTCTCGCGTGCTGAAAGCTCGGCAGAGGGGGTTTGGGGGTGAGGGGGCTACGCCGTCCGCTCTAACCTGAAATGCACGAATTCCCCTGTGGCCGTTTCCCACGCGACATCCACTTGGTCGACGAGTGCAGCCCGAGGCCCCTGGCGAAGACGTAGCAACAGAGTCTCAAGTGAGGGGAGTGGACCCTCGGCGACGACTTCGACTCGCCCGTCGCGCAGGTTCCTCACCCATCCCGAGGCTCGTACGTCGTTGGCCGCGTCCTGGACGAAGTAGCGGAACCCAACGCCCTGCACCATGCCACTGACGAAGGCGTGAAGTCTGGTAGACGAGTCGCTCATCGTCAATGGCCGCCTACCGCAATAGGCTCAATATCGGTACGAGAGTCAGAGGGCTGAGCACCGTCGTGAGCAGAATCGCCCCGGACACGAATTCGGGCTCCACGTCATATTGAGCTGCCAGGATGGAGGTCAGGACGGCGCTGGGCATGGCCGCCTCCAGGATTCCCGCCTGCGCCGCCGCCGGTGGAAGGCGGAACCATTGGGCGAAGCCCCACGCCAACGCCGGAGAGACGACGAGGCGCAGGACGGCTGTCAGCCCCAGAAGGCCCGGGCGGGTTGGGCGACCGTTCCTCCCGAGCTGCATGCCCAGCAGAAGCAACATCGAAGGAATCGTCGCGGCCGCCAGCAGTCCCACCGGCGCCGCAAGCACAGGGGGCAGCGAGAGGTGTTGGGAGCGTAGGTACAGGGCGAGGGGGATGGCATAGACCGCCGGGACCTTGGCCAGGCCTGCAAGCGCTTCCCGGGCGTTCGTCCGCCCGACACCGGCGATCCAGGCCCCGGCGGAGTTGGCGGTAAGCGATGTAGTCGAGAAGAAGACCGTCGCCCAGGCCAGGGTTACCTCGCCGAAAGCCAGTTGCGTGATCGGAAGCCCCAGGTTTCCCGCGTTCATGAAGGTCACACACAAGACGAAGGCCGAGGTCATTGTCCGGCTCAGCCCGAGCGCCCTCGCCAAGCCCCATGAAATGAGAGCCAGGACGAGCAGGAGCAAGGCGACAAACGCTGCCATGCGAAACATCTCGCCCACTTCGAACGGAATCTTGATCAATAGGCTGAAGACCAGGGCCGGGGAGAAGGCGTAGAAGACGACCTGCGAGAGCGGCCGCGGATCGATTCGAAGCAGCCTTTGGAGTAAGAGACCCACGCCGGCCAGCATCATGACCGGGAGCAAGTTCTCGAGGAAGATCGTGAGCAGACTCAATCGCCTCGGTCCTGGGCGCGCAGACCTTCCTCCAACTGCCGGGTGCTGTCGACGAAGGCCAAGTGCTCGAGGGACTCCTCGGCAGCCGAGGCCAGCGACGGATCGGGAGCGGCGCGCAAGAATCGGCGCAGGCCGCGTTCCGCCGACTTGCCTCCGATCTGGCCGAGCGCCCAGATGGCACGCTCCTGCACGTCGGGGTGGGTGTCTTCCAGCAGCTCGAGCAGTTCCGGAACGCTCCTACGAAGCTCCAGCTCACCCGCGGCCTGCGCCGCCTCCCTGCGGATTTCGGGTGAAGCGTTCCGCATTTCGGCAAGGACCGCCTCCCGCCAGCGCCGGTCGCCGGAACGCCCCATGGCCAGGAGCGCCGTCCGCTTCGACGAATCTTCCTGCGTTTCATACGCCCCTTGGATCAACCCCGTGACTTCCGGCCGAGAAGAATACCCGAGCGACTCGATGGATCGCAGCCGCAAGTCCCGCTCGGGCGAGTCGGCCGCGGCGAGAAGCTTGTCCTCCAGTGCGCGTTTCTCCTCGTCGGCGACGTTGGCCACCTCGCAGCGGTAGACGAATCGGCCCAGCGCGGCGGCGGCCTCGGCCCGAACCCCAACGTCGGGATCCGCCTGAAGGAGCTCCACAAACCTGCCCTGCAGGGAAGGGTCCTCGCATTCCCAGAGGTTCGCCAGGGCGCGCCGACGGACGAGGGGGTCGGGATCCGACAGCCCCAATCGCGCAAGCTGGTCGAAATTGAGCTCGATGTGCTCGCGCGCTTGCTCGCCGAAGACCTGCATCGCTTCCTGGCGACGCAAGGGAGGCAGTTGTTCCCAGACCCGGCGAGTCTCTTCGATCCCTGCCGCATCCAGGTCCGACAGGCCGCGCATCGAAGATGGACGCAGGTCGTCGGCCGAGCTTAGCGCGTCGAGCGCCTGGTCGAGAGTCGGGCTCATGGGTGGGGGCGGTGTCTAACGCGGCAGGACGAGCGGGTTGGAGAAATCTTGAATGTTGACGTAGGCCATCAGGATCAGCAGCAGCACGAACCCGATCGCATGAGCCAGACCTTCATGACGGGGCGACAGGCGCCGATGAAAGACGGCTTCGAACGCGACGAAAGCCAGCCGTCCTCCGTCCAACGCCGGAATGGGCAGCAGGTTAGCCAGCGCCAACCCGATGCTGATCAGCCCGACCAGGTTCAACGTCAGGAACGGTCGCTGGGCATCGCGGTCGATTTCGCCCGCCCAGGCGAACATGTCGTACATGCCCTTCAATCCACTGACCCTGGCGTCCTCGGGAGCGACATCACCTTGCATCAGCCGGGAGGGGAACAGCACCATGTTTTCGAACTGCAAGAACGCAGCGTTGACCCCGTAGACGCTCGCCTCGGGCCACGACGTCTGCAAGGTGGGGTGGCCGATCGTGATTCCAATCGGGCCTTCGTCCGGCGGATGCTCCGAGCGCGGGGTGATAGGCACCTTGATCGTCTCACCCTGGCGCAGCACGGTCAGGGTGATCAGCGTGTCGAGGTTGGCCGCCGTCGCGTCGCGCAACGTTTCGAAGCTGTTGATCTCGATGTCGTTGAATCTGATGGTGAGGTCGCCGCGCTGCAATCCGGCCGCCTCCGCCGGCGAGCCGGCGGCGACCTGCGTGACGATCACCCGCGCCGGGTCCGGTGCGGCGAACTTGTAGGCCGCAGTGAAGGCCAGCACCCCCAGCAGGATGTTGGCGCCTGGGCCGGCCAGCAAGACGAGCGCCCGAGTGCGCTTGGGTGCGCCGGCCAGACCCCCCGGAACGGAGGGGTCGTCTTCGCCGGCCGGCCGGACGAAACCGCCGAGCGGGATAGCGTTAACAGTAAAACGGGTTCCACCGGCTTGGAACAGCGTCAGCAGGCGAGGCGGGAACCCGATGCCGAATTCGGTGACTTTCACGCCCTGCAAACGTGCCGCGACGAAATGGCCGAACTCGTGGCCGAGGATCAGCAGCGCCAGGATTCCGACGAAAACAAGTACATCTCTCATGAGAAAACTCCGATGAGGGGACGGTTGTAACGGAACGATCCCCGATCGGATTATTCCTGGCGGGATTATAGCAGGGCGAGGAGGGGATCCTGTGGATCGAGTAATCGGGCCGGCCCGCCGGGCGCGGCGGCGAGCACCCGCGACACTCCTGGGATGCGCCGAAGGCGGTCGGCCATTTCGTCGGCCACGTCCGCCGGGCACAGGCAGTGGACGTTGGGGCCTGCGTCGAGGGTGTAGCAGAGATTGTCGCCCTGCTCGCGCCAGGTCCGCACCGTCTGGATCACGGAGATGCTCGCCGGAGCCCAGTAGAGCAACGGGGGCGAGGAAGTCTGCATGACCGCGTGCATCAGGTGGCAGTCGCGCTCGACCACTTCGACCAGGGAGGCGAAATCTCGGTCGAGCAGGGCGCGGCGGCATGCCTCGAGTCGGCTCGGGGCCGACGCGACTCGTGCCTCTTGCAGCGGGCTAGTGGCGGCGAGCTGATGTCCCTCGGTCGAACCGACGGCTTTGGGAACCGTCTCAACCAGGGCAATGAGATCGACCAGCGCCCAATGACCGGGGTCGGCGATCGGCTCGGCGAAGGAGGTGCCATCGTCCTCGCCGGCACGCCACTCGACGTACCCGCCGAAAACCGACCGGCACGCCGAGCCGGAACCGCGGCGGGCGAGGCGTGAAAGGTCGGAGGCCGTCAGGTCGAGGCCAGCCGCGGCCGCCGCCGCCAGACTTAGGGCGGCGAAGGCCGAGGCCGAGGAAGCCAACCCTGCGCCAGAGGGAAAATCACTGGCGCTGACGACTTCTGCCGACGTGCCGACGCCCGCTCGCCCGCGGACAAGGTCGAGGTGCAGGACCACTCTCTGACGTTCGGCCGCCGTGGCCGGTCGTCGGTTGAGGGTGACCCGGTCCGTCGCCAATTCGGAGTCGAAGTGGACCCGCGTTACCGTGTGAAGCCCGGCCAGAGTCATCGAAATCGAGCCGTTCCGGGGAAGGCGAAGCGCGTCGTCGCGGTTGCCCCAATACTTGATGAGCGCCAGGTTGGGATGAGCGGCGGCTATCGCCGAGCCGGGTTTCATGAGAGACGTCTCGTGTGAAGAGCCGGTCAAGGGGCGCCTTCGCCCCTGGTGTCGCTTCTGCGGATGACTAAGACGTCTGAGATGATTCGTTCCAGAGAAGGACCCACTTGTCCGTCGTCGCTACGGGCGCGTATCGGCAACCCACTTCTCGACGCGCTCCGCCAGATGGGTTTGGGCGATCGGATCGGTGGGGAAGTAGGAAGCCGTCTCATCTTCTTCCGGAGCCATCGGCGACCGCAACGGCCCGACCGCCAGGAGTGGAAGGCGTGCGGCGCGCATCGCCTGCAGCGCGGTGCGGTGGTGGTTCAAGCGCGGGTCGAAAGGCGAAAGCAGAACGCCCAACAGGTCGAGGTCGGCGTTCATTTCCTGGCGGATCTGCGCCAGGGTCGCCAAAAACAGCCACAGGCCGCGCACGTGAGTGACGTCGGGTTGGCTTGGGACCAACACCGCTTCGGCCGCTGTCAGCGCGTTCACTGTGAGCAGGCTCAAAGTGGAAGGGCAATCGATCAAGGCGATGTCGAAGTTGGCGCCGACCGAGCCCAGAACTTTTCGGACGACCATCTCTCGTCCGATGCGCGAGGCCATGCCGAGCTCGGTCGAGGCCATGGCCAAGTCGGCCGGCGCCAGAAACAAGTAGGTTCCCGGCACGACCTCGCGCAAGACATCCCACATCGCCACCGGGCCGGGCAGCGCGCCGCCCAGAACTTCAGCCAGGCTGGCCCCCGCCGTCGACTCGATGCCACAAAAGGTGGTGAGGCTGGCTTGCGGATCCAGATCGACCAGCAGGACGCGCCAACCCCGTTCGGCCATGATCATGCCCAGGGCGTGCGTTGTGGCGGTCTTACCCGAGCCGGCGCGGGGGTTGGCGATGGCGATCGTGCGCATCATGACGGTGAGCCGTCGGCTCGCCAAGTTTACACCAGCCGCGGTCAGAACCGTTTCTGACCCGTCCTTTGAGCGGCAGAGAGCGCATGAAGCGGCTGACGGGCTTTTGTTTGAATCGCGGCCGACGGTCGAAGTGAAAAGAGATCCGGGGCCGCCGTCTTTTCGCCGGGCCCTACGTCCCCCGGGGGCGCGCCTTCGTCCAGACCCCTCCTGGGTATGCCCGAAGGGTGAGAGGGTGGCCGCCACGAAGGGGCACCATCGGGCGTCCCACGGGAAGGCGGCCACGACGCTCATAGGAAAAGACGCCCCGGTGGGCGTCTTGTTAGGGTGGGCGACGGGTTTCGAACCCGCAACCTTCCGGTCCACAGCCGGACGCTCTGCCATTGAGCTACGCCCACCACGTTCGCGAGCAAGTATGCCACAAATGAAGAAGTGATCAGTGGTCAGTGGCCAGTGGTCGGTGGCGTAGCCGCAGCCTTTAGGCTGCGTCCGTGCCGCAGGCTAAGGCCTGCGGCTACCACTGGCTACTCATAACTGATGACGTGTCCTTCAAGAGTCCTTCGCGAGCAGAGCGCTAACGCGCGCCAGCAGCTCGTTCCGGGCGATCGACTCTTGCGAGCCGTCGCGCAGGTCCTTGAGGGCGAGCTCGCCGCGCTCGATCTCGCGGGAGCCGATGATCAGCGCCAGAGGGATGCCTTGTCGATCGGCGTACTTGAGCTGGCGAGGCAGACGGTCCGGGGCCGGATACCATTCCGCGGACCAACCGGCCCGGCGCAGATCGCTGGAGGCGCGTAGCGATTCGAGTCGGGCCGCTTCGTCGACCCAGCACACGAGGACCTGGGCCGGAGGCCGAGGTGTGCCGGGTGCGACGCCAACCTGTTCGATCAGCAAACCGATGGTGATGTCGCCCATCGCGAAGCCGGTGCCGGGCAGCCGATCGCCGCCGACGTCGGACACCAGGTTGTCGTAGCGGCCTCCGCCCAGGATCGCGCGAAAGCGACCGTCGGGATCGCGGGCTTCGAACACCGTGCCGGTGTAGTAATCGAGCCCGCGGACGATGGTCGGGTCGAACCGCAGATACTCCGCGCAGCCGAGCGCCTCGGCCGCCTCGAAGAAGGTTCGCAGCTCGGGCGACTCCTTCCAGCCGTCGGGATCCTCCAGAAGGCGAGATAGCCCGGCGACCGAGGGGCGGGGTAGGCCCAGCTCTTCCCCGTAGGCCAGCCACTCGCTCGACGACATCTTATCCCGTCGATCGACCAACCGGAAAGCAGCCGGCAGTTGCTGGCGGCCGATCCCGAGGGAAAGATACTTCCCTTCCGCCAACCCCCGGTTGTTGACGAGCAGCCCGATCTTATCCGGCCCGAGACCGACGGCGCGAAATAACGCCACGGCAATGGCGGCAATTTCGGCGTCGGCCTCGGCCGACTCGACGCCTAAGAGGTCGATATTCCATTGGAAGAACTCGCGCGAGCGGCCTTTCTGCGGCTTCTCATAGCGCCAGATCGGACCGAAGGACCACCAGCGGATCGGCCGCGGCAGGCTGTTGCTCCGGGCAGCGACCATGCGAGCCAGCGACGGGGTTAGCTCCGGGCGTAACGCGATCTCGTCCCCACCCTTGTCGCGGAAGACGTAGGCCTGTTCTTTCACGAGCTCGTCGCCGGACTTGGCCGCGTACAGCTCGAGCCGTTCCAGGAACGGCGCTTCGTATTCGCGGTAACCGAACGATTGTGAGATCTGCCGCACCTTGTCGTAGAGCCAGTTGCGGAAGGCCATCGCCTCCGGATAGAAGTCGCGGGTCCCTTTGACGGGCGGAATGGCGGGCATCTGTTCGACTCCAGGAATGAAAAACGGCGGGGTGCCCCGCCGCCGACTCAAATGCTCGGGCGCTCTGCGAGGCTACTCCCCGGGATCACCGGAAGACGCGTGATGGACGGATCCTTGCTTCATTCCGTCCAGAGTATAGCACGGGCCCCGACAGGAACCCCTGCCTCGCGGCTTGGGCCGGGGCCACGCCGCGCGGTCTCGGCCCGCGGGGCTAGGCCGAAGGCAGCCAATCGTCGCGGCGAATCAGCCGCACCAGCGACGCCAGGTGCGGAGTCAGGATGGTGTCGCCCTCGACCAACGGCACCTGCTCGCGGACTTGCGCCAGAATCGCCTTCACGCCGGCGCCGGGGGACCGCGCCGGCTCGGCGCGATGCCGAAGGTCGAGCGCCTGAGCCGCCGCCAACAACTCGATGGCGACGATCTGTTCGACGTGGCCGATGACTTGCCCGAGCTCTCTCGCAGCGCTGGTGGCGTTGGCGTTGTGATCCTCTTGGTCGGCCGACGTGGGAAGCGACCGGACGCTGGCCGGAGACGCCAGACCCTGGTTCTCCAGAACGAGTGAAGCCGCCGTGTACTGCAGCATCATCAGACCCGATTCCAGCCCGGCGCGCTGCGGCCTTGCCACCAACATCGGCGGCAGGCCGGCGTTGGTATGGCCGGAGAGCAGACGGAAGACACGGCGCTCGGAAAGCGCTCCGATCTCGGCGGCAGCGATCTTCAGGTAGTCATTGATCAGACCGACGGGCTCGCCGTGGAAGTTGCCTCCGGAAACGGGCGTGTCCCCGAAGAAGAGAGGGTTGTCGGTCGCCGAGTTCACTTCGCGCACCGCGACTTGTTCAGCGAAGCCCAGAATTTCCCATGCCGGCCCGATGACCTGCGGGATGCAGCGCAGGCTGTAGGCGTCCTGCACTTGATCGCCCGAATCCACCAGTCGGCTGCCAGCCGTGAGCTGTCGCAGCCGTAATGCGACGCGCTGTTGCCCAGGGTGGGGGCGGGCAGCGTGCAGGCGCTCGTCGAGCGCGCCCGAGGCGCCGAGGAGAGCCTCGAACGACATCGCCGCGGCCGCTTCAGCAGCGGCCAACAGACGTTTCAGGTCGCCGCACGACAACGCCAACAGGCCCGCGGCGAAGGTCGCTCCATTCGTCAGCGCCAGGCCGTCCTTCGGACCGAGGCGGACCGGTGCGAGTCGAGCCCGACGGACGGCTTCCCTGAGGGGAAGCGAAGTGTCGCCGAGCCAGCCCTCCGGCTCGTCCGGCACAAGATCCGGCGCCATGAGAGCCAGCGCCAGATGCGCCAACGGTGCCAAGTCCCCCGACGATCCGAGCGACCCTTGGGACGGTATCGGAGGCGTGACGCCGGCATTGAGCATTTCCAGAAGCGCCGCCACCGGCCCAAGGCCGACCCCCGAGAGCCCCAGCGCCAGAGTGTTGGCGCGCACCAGCATGGCCGCGCGCGTGACGTCGCGGGCGAATGGCGCGCCAAGACCGACGGCGTGGCTCAGAATCAAGTTGCGTGACAGGTCGGAGAGATCGGCGGCATCGACTCGTTGATTGGCGAAGATGCCGTATCCGGTGTTGACCCCATAAACGGGACCGTCGCCCTGCGCCAGACGGGCCACGACACGTGCCGACTCTTCGACGGCTTCTCGAGCGCTTGGCTGGAGCGACACCGTCGCGCCGCGACGGGCGACGGCCTCGATGGAACCAAGGCTAAGGGAGCGGCCGTCCAGTTCAACCGATTCGGTCTGCAGGGGCATGAAGGAGCGTGGTCCGCACGGGGCGCGGGCGATTCCTGCGGATTATACCAACCAGTCACCGGTCATCAGTGACCAGCCATCAGTGACCAGTCATCAGTGATCAGTCATCAGAAACTGGCCCCTGGCAACTGGCCACTGGCAACTGGCCACTGGTCTTATGGGCTTTGTTGGATGGGCAACCACAGACGGAGGCCAAGCTCTTCGATCTGGTTGGCCTCCAGGGATGAGCGCTCCTGAACGAGCTGCGTTCCCCACACGTCGGCGAGAAGGCGCAGCTCGTCGATCGTGTCGGCCGAGGCGATCTGCTTCGCCACCGAGAGCGAGTCCTCCGCCAACTGGATCGTCTCCGTGAGCTGGTCGACGAGCGAATGGAGGTTGGCCGCCCTGTCGTCGGAGAGTGCCGGGTTGGCCAGTTCGCTCTGCGCCAGCTCCTGCGCCAGTCTCAAGTACGCCAGCAGGCCATATCCGTCGCCTGGGTTGTCTGGCCGGCCATTCCCATCGTAGTCACCGTACTCTGGCGAACCTTCTCCGGCAAGGACGTTGATACAGTGTTCAGCGTGCCCCTTGGCCCCCGCGATATCGTTCCCCGCAATGGATGTCAGCGAAAAGCCCAAATGCTTGTCATGGATGTCGGCTTGCGTCCGCAGGCCGTCCGCGATGCTGGCCGTGGTCGGGGCCCCTCGCGTGAAGTCGTCGAGGCGACGAATCTCTAGAAGGATCGCCTCGGGCGCCTGGGAGAAGTACAGAGTGGGGTTGGGGACTTCCGGCGCCGGGTCTGGACTAGGCTCGCGGCTGATGGCGAATTGGTCATACAGCGCCAGAAGGTTCCGACCTTGCGGTTCGACGAAGGTAACCGATAGGCCGCCCTGGGAGAACTGGGCCTCGGCGGACTGGAAGGGCATGTCGGGGCCGATCAACCAGGCGGCATAGTGCTCATCGGCATCAGGAGGCGGCACCTCGGCGATGATGGCCTGTAAAGACGAATCCAAGTAGATCGCCCCGCCGGGAACGGTGGCCGCTTCAACCGGAGGGGCGGATGTTGCGATCGGCTCTGCGATGTTCGTGGCGGGAGTGGAAGTTCCGGCGACGATCTCGCTCGGCCGCGGTGTTGCGCTGCTGGGGCCCCCGCCGGAGAGCGCGCTCAAGCCGAGCGCGCCGAGCAGGACGACCACACCCGCGATGCCTGCGATCCCAAGCCACAGCGGTCGTATCCCTCGTCTCTGTTCCGCCGGAGGCGCCGGAGCGGATGTGGGGGCGGGTGAGGCGGAGGCAGGAGGACGGATGACCGTCGTGCTGGCCCCGGCGCGCGCCACCTGTCGGAAGGCCGACGCCAGGTCGCCTGCCTTCTGATAACGAGCGGACCGATCCTTCTGCAGCGCGCGGTCGACGATCGCCTGGACACTCGGGCTGGTATTGGCCATCGGGGGCGGCGTCACGTTGGCTTGCTTGTAGAGGACCGAGGCGGTCGTATCCACCTCGGGATCGAAGGGAAGGGCCCCTTCCAGCATCTCATACAGCATGATGCCGAGGGAGTAGTTGTCGGATCTGGCATCCACCGTTTCGCCGCGCACCTGCTCGGGGCTCATGTACGCCGGCGTCCCGAGGACGGTGCCGGTCAGCGTTTGGGTGGTCGCGCCCCGGATGCGGGCGATGCCGAAGTCGGTCAGCACCGGCTCGCAATCGGGGGGCAGGGGGATCGACGCGGAGAGCGGCGTGGCCCCCTGTCGCAGGATTACGTTCGCCGGCTTCACATCCCGATGAACGATCCCCTGGCTGTGGGCGAAGTCCAGCGCCGAGGCGAGTCCGTTGAGCAAACGGCTGACGGTCTCGAGCGGCAGGCTGTGGCCGAGCTGATGTAATTCTTTCAGGTAGGCCGACATCGACAAGCCGCTCAACAATTCCATAATGATGTACGGTTGCCCGTCGACCAAGTCGAGGTCGTAGACCTGGACGATGTTGGCATGGCGCGACAACCCGGAGACCGCTTTGGCTTCTTCGCGGAAACGACGCAGCAGGTCGTCATCTTCGGCAAGATGGCCCTGCAGGATCTTGACCGCTCGCTGGACGTTGAGGGTGGTGTGCACGCCGACGTAGACGTCGGCCATGCCGCCGCGTCCGATGAGCCGTTCGATCTTGACCTTCGAAAGAGTTCTTCCGATCCAGGGGTCGGTCACGGCCCAGGGCTCCTCAGGGGCGGGGCCACATCCTCCAAGGCCTCTAGGCGCACCGGCGACCCGACCGCCAGCGTTCCTCCCCGCTCGACCTGGGCAAGGACGCCGCGCTTGCCGGCGATTTCCTTTCGCAGGCCCTGGCGGAGGCCATCGATGTAGTCACACGGGGTGCAATCGCCGCTGATCAGCAGGACGACGTCGTCGATGTAGAGACGGGAACCGCGGCGAAGACCCTGGAGGTGGATACCTTCGAGGGTTACGTTCTCACGGACCGCACCGGGGGCTAGATCGAAGGCGCGCAGCGTATCTGCGTCGATAACCAGGACCTGTCGGCGGGCCGTGCCAAATGCGGCGTCCCCGCTAAGGCCCTTGCCCTCGACGGCGGTCACCTGTGGACGCGCCGCCATCGGGGACCCGTGGGCAGGCTTGATGAAGAGGTGAGTGACTCTCGGTTCCACGGTTCGACTGCCCACCACCGCTTGCGGCCAGACGGCGCGAGTATAGCACGCCGTCCGTCGGGAAAGGACACGGGCGTGTTATCCTAGACCGCCTCGGCGCCGTCGTTTCTCTCGCCGAGCGAGCCGGTTTGGCCGCAGTCCCGATTACCCTCCTCCTGTTGGGATCGCTTGTCCTCGGCCTGTGGCGGCCAGCGGACGCGCGGCAAGCCCGGCTGACGGAAGCCGGCTTCACTGGCGCAGCTCTGGTGACGTCACTATTCGTGCGTCGGTCGATCCCCTCGACAATCGGCTTCGCCTATCTGGCGCCTAGCCTCTCGTCGTCAGCCAGCGTCAAACTCGATCTTTCCCCTTGGAGCTGGAGTCTCCTTGTTGCAGCACTCGGCTTCGCCTTCGCGCAGACCGTCCTGGCCGGACCGCGGGATGCTGAAGAAGGACGCGTGCGCTCTTCAGGCTGGCTCGCCTATGCTGCTGTCGTGGCCTTGTCGATCCTGGCGGCGAACACTCTTACATTGATTCTGGCTTGGGCCTTGGTGATCTCCGCACAGGCCTGGCTCGTGAAGGGCCGCGGAAGTCCGGAGACATCCCCATGGGGCTTTCTTTCAAGTCTGGATCTGGCAGCCCTTGTCTGTTTGCTCGCGGCGCAGGGCCTTCTCCGGGGCGGTTCGTCCGAGCTGCCGGGACCTACCCTTGCCTATGCACTGCTTCTGGGGGCGGGATTGGTACGACTCGCTTCGGGCTTGGCGGCCGGGGAGAGGGCCGTGGGGAAACGAGACGCACTTCGTCTCGGCGGCCTCACCGCCGTGTCCGTACTGGCGATGCTCTCGCTGGATTTCGGAGCCAAAGGCGCGCAGGCCTTGGATGGCTGGCTCGTCGTGCTTGGCGCCGGTCTTCTTTTCTGGGCAGGCGCCTCTTGGTGGCTGGCGCCGCCGGGAGAACTGCGTTGGCCGGCTTGGGCCCTTGCGATGACCGGGGCCGCCACGCTGACGGCCGGGGCTTCACAAGCAGACGCCCCGTCCGCGTTCGCGGCAGCCGGTGCGGTGTTGGTGCTGGCCCAAGGGATGGCATCCGCCGGAGCCAGCCGGACTTTCGCCGGCCGGATCGGATCGATCCTCGCAACGGCGACAACAGCCGGAATTCCTTTCTTGGTGGGCGCACTCCTCCTTGGTGTCCTTGCGGTGGCGGGTGAGCCTGGCGGGGCTGCGCCGATTCGATGGGTCGGCGTGCTCGGTGTGGGGGCATTGTCGTCCAGATTCTTGTATGAGGCGCTCTTCCCGATGCGGGGAGGACCGGCGGGCCAGCCGGCGTCGGTCGTGGGGTTCCTGGCGCTGGTCGTGACGGCGGTCCTCGCTGCGGCGCTGTTCGCCTACCTCCGGACGATCAGCCCGCTACCCTCGACGTTGGCCGTTGTCGTCTGCTTGGCCGCCGCGGCCGGTGGAACGGCGGTTCTGCGTGTGGTGCCGATCGAAGGGCGATCGCGACTGGTGCGCTCGCTACGATGGCCTAGTTCCCTCGACATCTCGCGCCTCGTTCGCGGCCTGGAAGTGCCGATGGGGGCGGCGGCGCGTGGAGTGCGCGATCTGCTGGAAGGTGACGCTTCCCTGTTGTGGGCTTTCGTGGTGTTGCTTATCGGGTTCCTTCTCTTGCGGGGCTCGACTTGACCATGCCAGATGCGTGGGCGTATATCGCCGGGCTGTTTCTGGCGCCGATCTGCGCGGCAGGCTTGGTTCTGACCAACGGAAGATGGGTGGCGCTGGGAATGCTTCTAGGGGCCTTCGCCGGAGCGGCTCTCGTTCTGGGTGGATCTGGGCAGCCCGGGATTGGTGCAGCCTTGTTTCTGACGGGGGCGTTGTGCTGCATGGTCCTTGCCGTCGGATTTCGTCGTTCCGAGTGGAGTCCAAGCGCTCTCCGAGAGGGCTCGATCCCTGGTGGGCAGGGCTTCCGGCTGGCGGCCGTTCTGCTCGTTGGAACAGCCGCGTGGGGGCTCAGCACGCCGGCCGCGGCGGCATCGATTCAGGTTCCCCCGGCGCGTCTCACAGCGGCGGCGATTACCTTCGCCATGGGGCTGTTGCATCTCGGCCTCAGCCAGGAGCAAGGAGCCGTGACCCTGGGATTGCTAACGGCCCTTGTCGGTTTTGAGATGTTCTACGTCCTGCTGGAGCCGTCGTTGGCATTGCGGGCCGTCCTCGCGGCGATCATGCTCGGCACCGCTCTTGTGACGAGCGTGCTTCTTGAGACTCCCCCGGATGCGGCGGCCAGCGACCGGAGGCTGCGTTGAACGCCCCTTTTCTGATTCTGGTGCTGGGAGGGATTCTCGCCCTGGCCGGATTCATCCTGCGAGGTCGTGCCGCGCCGGCCTCGTGGATCGCAGGCATCGGCGCGGTCCTGCTGGGTGCGGTCGCCCTCGGCGTCGTCTTGGGCGAGCCTTTTCAGGTCCTGGGGTTCGGAGTGAAACTGGAACCGGCGTGGTCGGTCTTGGGCAGGTCGCTGGTCCTCAGTCCAGCCAATCGCGTAGCGATCGGGTTCGTCTTCATCACGGGGGCTCTGCCCTTGGCCGGGAGCTATGCGGCCGATGCTCCGCGCCGTCTGGGGTCGATCGGCCTGTTGATTCTCGTGCTGCTGGCGGCGGCGCTGATGGTGGAGCCCTTTGTCTTTTCTCCCACGCTCATTGCTGCGGCGGCGATCCTCGGCTGCCTGGTGGTCGTCCGGCCGGATGGGCGGCCGGGGCGCGCCGCGCCGCGTCTGCTCGTGGCCTACGTCCTGGGAATGATGGCCATCCTCTCCGCCGGCTGGCTGATCGAGGTGGGCGGGGTGACCGCTTCGACTGAATCCCCGGCGCGCACCGCGTCGCTGCTGCTCGGCCTGGGGATCGCCATCATCGTCGTCACCCCTCCATTCCATACTTGGCTTACGGCGTCGGCCAACGAGTCCCATCCGATGGCGCTGGTTTTCATGGCGACCGCGCTACAAAGCGCCGGCTTGTTCCTGTTGCTGAATTCGCTGGCGTCCTATTCCTGGATGCGGTCCGAGCCGTTGGTCTTCTCGTTCCTGCGCGGTGCGGGGCTGCTGATGATTGCGCTGGGAGGGGTCTGGTGCCTGGCGGAGCGACGCGGGCCGCGCATCGTCGCCTATGCTTTGCTCATCGACTTCGGGGTCTCACTGCTCGCGGTGGCCTCGGCGACGCCCGAGGGATACGCCATCGCGCTGGGGATGGCCGGGGCGAGGGCGGTCGGCGCAGTCGTCTGGGGGATCGGCTTCTCGAATCTCTCGGTGGCGACGGGGTCAGAACCAGATCCGGCGCAGGCGATTCCAGCGATCCACCCGATGGCGGCGGCGGCCGCCCTGGCCGGGGCGCTCAGCCTGGCGGGATTGCCGCTGACGGCGGGGTTTGCCGGAAGGTGGATGTCCCTGGCGACGGTTCAAGGCGACCGGGTGGCGTCGCTGGCGATCGCCTTCGGCGTGGTCGCTGTTTCCTACTCGGTGGTGCGATGGGCGCGCGGTTTGGGACCTCCCGCCGAGGTTCCTTCGCTGCCACGTGGACGAAGGGTACTACTGATCGGCGGCACGGCCTCGATCCTCATTCTCGGTGTGCTGCCAGGTTGGTTGTACGCCTGGGCCCTTTCGGCCGGTGCCGGACTTGGGGGCATCCTTCCGCCAACGCCTCCATAGAACCGGATGCTATAATCCGGACGTGCCCCCGGTGGAACAGACGAAGTCAGATTCGCTCGACAAGCGTCTCTCCTGGCTGGACGATCAGCGGAGAAAGGACGCCGACCTCCTCCGCAAACTCAGTTCCCAATTGAAGGCATCCGAAGACCTGATCGGCAAGCACACCCGTCAACTGCAGGACTTATCCGGGGAGCTTGCTCGACTGGCGGCGCTGGCGGCGCGGATCCAGTCGGTCGACGAGACTCTGACGAAACACCGCCAGGAAGTCTCGCGCCAACTGGAAGCGTCCGAAGCCCGCCGAACCGAAAAGGAAAAGGCCCTCGAGCAGGCGCGCCGGAAGGACCATGACGATGTCGCCCGGGGCGTCGCCGATCTTCGCCAGGAGATGCGGGCACTGACCGACCTGCGCCGGGAGTTCGAGTCGCGCAGGGAAGAAGACCTGCGAACGGCACGAACCGTGGCGACGCTATCCGATCAACTGGGAGCCGTCGTCTCGGCGCAGGGGGAGCAAGCGCGAACGCTCGCCGATCATGAAGATGTCCACAAGCAAGAGGGCCGCTGGTCGACCGATGCCCAAGGCATACTGGCCGACCTGCGGCTGCGCGTGGATGGATTGCGCGGTTCCCTTGAAGGGGTCGAGGATCGCAGCCGCCAACTGGAGATCCGTTCGGCCGAGCTCGAGGCCGGCGAGGTCGAAAGGCGTGAGACGACCACCAGCTGGATGGAAAGTGTAAACCTGCGAATGGCCGACCTGGAGCGCGTTTGGGGCGATTACGCCCGCCGCTTCGAAGCCTTCGAGAAGCGCGCGGCGGAGATCGACGAGCGCGTTCATGCCTACGATGAGACGCACCGGGCGATGCGCCAATTACAACTCGAGCTGGAGAGAACGCTCGAACGACTGGAGCGAAGGATCTCAGAAGTCAGCGAAATGCAGCGCCTGGGCGAGGAACGGCACAAGCAGGAGTGGTCGACCTTCATCGCCGAAGACCATCGGCGGTGGAGTTCTTTCAAGCTCGGTGCGGACGAGCAGAGTCAGGAGCACAGCCGTTTGCATCAACGGATATCGGACGAGGTTGGGCGCCTCGAAGACACCACGATGCAGGCGCTTACGGGGGCGATCACGCTCGAAGACTCGACTCAGCGGCGGCTGTCCGAGCTGTTGGCGCTGCTGCGTGAGTGGGCCGGCGAGGCCGAGCGGCGACCCACTCGGGTGCGCTGAGTCTCGGCCTGATTCCCGTAGTTCGTCAAGACTTCCTCTCGCATGAACACCCCGCGCGATTGTCACACGGGGAGGGGGGGCCAGACCGATGAGATATCCGGCGAGGTTTCCCCCGACCTCATCCCACGAGCCTTGCGTTGATCTCTGCGATACGAAACCACGCCAGCCCAGGGCGAGCCTTTCCCTGCCCTCGCTCTCTACGCCCCTTCGGCCACTACGCCCTTCGGCGCACCGGAAGCGGTGCAGGCCGCCAAGGGCGGGCGCCCCCAGGGGGCAGGGCGCCAAGGGCGGCGCACACCCAGGGTGCACCCGAAGGGGCGAGGGCGGGGTGCACGCCAGGTAGGGGTGGGGATGGGTAGCTTTGCTCCTTTCTCGACGGCCTCCTTAGGCTCGCTTCGATGATCCGTGTCTTGGGCACAGCCGGTCACGTCGACCACGGCAAGTCGGCGCTGGTCGAAGCGCTCACTGGAGTTCACCCCGATCGCCTGCGCGAAGAACGCGAACGGGAGATGACGATCGACCTGGGCTTCGCCTGGACGACCCTACCTGACGGGACGGAGGTCGGGATCATCGACGTGCCCGGCCACCGCGACTTCATCGACAACATGCTGGCCGGCGTTGGTGGTTTCGATGCGGTGATGCTGGTGGTCGCGGCGGACGAAGGAGTGATGCCGCAGACGAGCGAGCATCTTGCGATCCTCGATCTGTTGGAGATTCCCCGCGGCCTCGTCGTCTTGAGTAAGATCGATCTGGTGGCGGATGAGGAGTGGGCCAGGCTCGTGGAGGACGAAGTGCGGCAGGTTTTGGCGCCGACGGCCCTTGCCGGGGCCCCGGTCCTACGCGCCTCCGCCAAGACCGGCCAGGGCCTGGATGAACTGAGACGGGGGCTGGCGGAGGTCTTGCACGACACCGACCCCCGCCGGGACATCGGCAGCCCTCGACTGCCGATCGACCGCGCCTTTGTCATGACCGGATTCGGAACGGTTGTGACCGGCACGTTGATCGATGGCACCCTATCGATCGGGGACGAAGTGGTCATCTTGCCGGGTGAATCGCGGGGCCGGATTCGCGGACTGCAGACCCACCGCAAGCCGGTCGACCAGGCCCTGCCGGGGAGCCGGGTGGCCGTCAACATTACCGGCGTCGATGTGCAGGATGTCCGCCGTGGCCTCGTGCTCTGCCTGCCTGGGCGGTATTCGGCGACGACTCGCATCGACGTGCGCGTTCGGGTGCTCCCCGACGCGGCAGTCGGTGTCAAACACGGTCAATCGCTGAAGCTCCACCTGGGGGCGGCCGACGTGCTGGCTCGGGTGCGGGTGTTGGAGCGAGACGAGGTGCTTCCTGCGGAAGAGGGTTGGGTGCAGCTGCTGCTGTCCGAGCCCGTGATCGCCGCCTCGGGCGACCGTTTCATCCTGCGCCGGCCGGCGCCTGCGGCGACGCTGGGTGGGGGAACCGTCGTCGTGCCGCATCCGGCGCGGCTCCACCGGCGACGAGATTCGCGGGTGGTGGATGCGTTGGAGCGGGCCCGCAGTGGAACCGGCGAGGAGCGAACCTTGCTCGAGGTGATCGCCGAAGGGCCTGTGACTGGAACCAGCGTCGCCGCCTCGGGGGCGGACGGACCGGAGATGGCGGCCGCCCTCGAAGGGCTGATCCTCAGTGGGCGTATTCGTGCCATTCCTGGAGGCTCGTCCGCAAGCGGAGCACAGGTCATCTACGTCGAGTCGGCAACGTGGGAAGACTTGCGGCGGCGGGTGCGTACGATCCTCGAGGCCTACCAGGCGAAGTACCCGTTGCGTGTCGGGATCCCGCGCGAAGAGCTACGCAGTCGCTTGGGGATCGAAGCCCGGCGCATGGACCTGGTCGTGGCGGCTCTGGAGAATACCGGCGACGTCGCTACCCACGGCGCGCGCATCGCACGCGTCGGATTCGAACCGCGCCTGACCACGGAGGACGAGGGCAAGGTAGCCGGCCTTCGAGACCAGTTCGAGTCATCGCCCGCGTCACCACCCTCGGTCCACGATTGTCAACTTGCGCTCGGGGACGAGTTGTGGGCACTGCTGGTCGCCCGCGGCGAATTCGTTGAGGTTTCAAGCGATATTGCATTCGACTCGGCGTCCTATCGACGGATGGTGGCGGAGATCACAAGCAGCCTTGGTCAGGGGGGAACGGTGACGGTGGCCCAAGTTCGCGATCGATACGGGACGAGCCGGAAGTACGCCTTGGCGCTGCTCGAACACCTCGACGCCGTCGGCGTAACCGTGCGAGTGGGGGACGAGCGTAAGCTGGGGGGCAGGGCTGCCAGGGAGTAATAGACCCATTGCCTGTCGGCAAGAGTTGATGCATCGATGCCTAGGCGCTCAGGTGCACCAGTTCGTCGCCAAAGAAGACCCACTTCCCGGAGACCATCGTCCCGGATGGGAGAAGGGAAGCCAAGTCCTCGAAGGATGTTTCGTAGAGATCTTGATCCAGGATGATCAGGTCGGCGGCGCAACCCGGATCGAGCCGGCCGATACGCCTTTCGAGGCCGGCGACTTCGGCCGGGCCCGAAGTGAATCCGCGTAGGGCGTCCTCCAAGGGAAGTCGCTCCTCCGGTATCCAACCGTCCGGCGAGGGGGAACCGTCACGACGACGACGCGTGACGGCGGCGTGCAGTCCGAGAAACGGATTGGGGGATTCGACCGGGGCGTCCGACCCGAAGGCGAGGCGGGCTCCGTGCTTCCGTTGACTGCGCCAGGCGTAGGCGAACCAGTTTCGTTCCCCCCAATAACGCTCGGCCATCGACATGTCGGAAGTGGCGTGGATCGGCTGCATCGAGGCGACCAATCCTAGCTCGGCGAGGCGAGGGACGTCCTCCGGGTGGAGGAGCTGGACGTGCTCAATCCGATGTCGCAGCTCCGGCAAGCCGCGCCCGCGCTCGTAGCGACGGAGCGATGCCAGGCCCTCGATCACTTCATGGTTGGCTCGATCACCGATGGCGTGAATCGCCAACGGCAGGCCGCTGCGGGAGGCGGCGATCCCCGCCTCAAGGATCCCCTCGCGATCGATGAGTAACATGCCGAGGTTTTCGGGCTCTCCGTCATAAGCCCGCAGCATGGCGGCGGTGCGCGGGCCCAGCGCTCCGTCGGCGAAGATCTTGATGTGGCCGATGCGGATCCAGTCATCGCCGAATCCGGATTGCAGCCCCAAGGCGACGACCTGCTCGAGGAGCTCGACCGGGATACTCTTCAACACGTGCAGCTGCAACGCCGCCTGCGAGTGCAGGATCTGGAGGGCTTGCAGGCAACGTGCGCCGTCGAAATCGTGGACGGCCGTGATCCCGACGCGCCACAGCGCCGTCTGCGCCTGACGTATCTGCTCGGCGGCGGTCATCGCGGTGGCCTCGGGAATGCGATCGGCCACAAGGGCCATGGCGGCTTCGAGCAGGATGCCCGTCGGATCACCGCCATCGCCGCGCACGATGAGACCGCCGTGTGGATCGGGGGTCGCTGAGTCGATGGCGGCCAGCTGCAAGGCGGCATGGTTGACCCAGGCTGCGTGAAGAGACTTGGCGGTGAGGTAGGCCGGGTGGTTAGGGGCCGCGCGATCGAGGTCGACGGCGGAGCCGTGGCCGCCCCAGGTGTTCTGGTTCCAGCCGTGGCCGAGGATCCAGTCCCCGGGCTCTGCCGTCAATGCCCTACGGCGTACACGCTCGAGGCAATCCTGGCGCGTCGGGGTTTCGCAATCGATCATTCCGACGGTGCGGGCATACTTCTCGAGGTGGAGGTGAGCATCGCAAAGACCCGGGAAGACGGAGCGCCCCTCGAGGTCGGTCACCTGTTGTCGGCCGGACCAAAGCGACCGCAGATCCGCCTCGCGGCCGGCGGCGAGGACGCGTCCCTCCACGATCAGAATGGCATCCACGGTGGATCGGTCGTCCGCGTGAAGATGGATCCTTCCCCGAGTTAGCAGCTGGGCAGGCGGGAGCGAGGCAGGCATCGCGTCAACCGAGGCCCGCGGCGGGCCGCAGGTCCTCCAGCCCTAAGGACGCCGCCAGAATTTCCACCGGATGGCGGGAGGGGACTTGGGTGTGATGCTCGATCCACCAACGGCAAGTCTCCGAGTCCGTCAAGATCAGGTCCGGCGACGTCCGACGGGCCTGTGCGAAAAGGTCCGCACCGACGTTGACGGCGACATCGTAGAGTTCACTCTTCAACCCATACGTCCCGGCCACCCCGCAGCACTCGGCGTCCGTGACGACGATCTCCAGGCCCGGTATCCGCCGCAGGATTCGGAGGGCGGGAGTGCCGATTCGATGGGAGCGAAGCTGACATGGCGGGTGGTACAGCAAACGCAGAGCAAGGGGTCGCAAGTCGAGGGCCCCGATCTGATCCGCGAGGACCTGATCCAGGTACTCGAAGAAGTCGTACGTGCTTTCGCTGACGGTCTCGACTTCGGGCCCTACCAGGCCGAGCACGGCCCGGTATTCATGCTTGAGTGCAAGGGTGCAGGAAGTCGAGGTGCCGACGATCGGGATACCGCGCTCCGCCCACGGGTGAAGGCCGACCAAGTTTTCTCGAGCGTAACGGCGAGCGGCGGCAAAGTTGCGGTTGGATTGCAGCGGGAGTCCGCAGCAGCCCTGCGGAGGGATTTCCACCTCGACGCCCAATCGCTCGAGGACACGGATGGTCGTTTCCCCGAGCCACGGTTCATATCCGTCGGTACTGCAACCGTGAAAGAAGGCGACGCGCGGTCTGGCGGCGCCGCCTGGCTGCGCCGGTTGTTGGCGGGCAAGATCGGCACGCCGATGACGAAGGGACTCGGCTGCGACCTGAGGCAGAGGACCGCCGCGGGCGAGGCCGATGGTGCGATCGGCCGCGGTCCGCAGAAACCCTGAACGAAGCGCGGCGTTGACGAATGGCCGGAGGGGCCGGCTCCAACGGGCAACCACCGCCGGCCGCGCAAGTCCCCAGTCGCGAAGGCGTTGCCGCCACCCGGTCCGGATTGCGGCCTTCGAGATGATATTCATCTCGGCGACAGGGACACCATGGGGACAGACCCGACTACACACGCCGCAGCCGGAACACCAGGCCACACTGGGATCGATGGAGGGGGAGCGGGGGTGGAGGAAGCGCGCCATCTGGGGTCCGACGGCCTTGGGGCCGGGAAAGCGATCCGTGACGGCAGCCACCGGGCAGGCTGCCGTGCAAATGTTGCACTTCACGCAAAGGTCACTGTCGAACATGGCCAGACTGGCCCTCACCCCTGCACCCCTCTCCCGCCCCGCGGGAGAGGGGCCTGGGGTGAGGGTGACATTCGGCCGCGGGGTCACCCCGCGGCTTTCTGCGAAGGACCCTAAGGTAGGCCGCGGGGTCATGCCAACGCCGCTTCCACCGCAGCGTAGGCGCTCGCCAGATCGATTCCCTGGCGGCAGCCTTCTGTGCTGCGGTCGGCGCCGGCGAGGATCCCGCCGGCGGCGTACAGATTCTCGAAGTAAGGTCGGCCGCGACGATCACAGGGCCTGCGCCGAGAATCAAGCCGGAGGCCGAAACGCGAGAAGGGTTGGCTTTCGAACAGGGACGGAGCCGTCCAGTCCTCGCGGTCCTCCGGGGCTTCGAGTGGGAGTCCGAAGACCGAGTCTTGCACTTCCCCATTGGCAAAGCTCATCCACCCGCCGTGCAGGGCGCCGCCGGTCGCCAGCAGGACGGCTTGCGAACGGAAGACGCGGGGCCCGCCGGCGGTCGTGGCGACCACTCCCGAGACTCGCCTGCCGGCGCTGCGACCGTCCACTTCACCCCGCACGGATGGCCCCTCGATCACTTCCACTCCGCTGGCGACGGCCAACCGTCGCAGGGCTCTCTCAAGGCGTAGGCCAGGAAGGCTGGGAGGCAAGGTCGGGATCTCGAAAAGGGACACGCCTAAACGCTGCTCCATCGCCGTGAAGACTTCGAGCGAGTGATCTCCTCCCAGAATCGCAGGCAATCCGAGCCGCGTCACTCCTTTCATGTGAGGCGTCCAATCCCGGTACAAGGACTCGCGATAGCCGGGATCTTCCAGAAGCCTCGCAAGATCATGGGCGTAGAGATCGCGGGCTCGCGCGGGAACCGGCAGATCGATCGTCCCGGCGACGTTGACGCCGCGCGCCCGAAACGCCGAGGTCGCCAGATCCGCCGAAAAATCTCGCAATCCGCCAATTCGGCCAAGATGGAACGGGGTAGGATCGTCGAGAGACCCTGCGGCGAGGCTGTACGGTGCTGCGGCCGTCACGTGGACGGATCCCAGGGCGGTCGGCAGGCGGAGAACGCGGTCGGGCGCGGCGACGTAGGGAAGACGAGCCTCCTGCGCCAATTGCAGAAACTCGGACAGGGCCTCGGCGCGCACCTCGCGCGGCAGTTCAGAGAGCGGGTGGCCTCGCCCGAGGGATCTACGCGCAAAGCGAATGTCGCCGTTGCGCCAGATGTCGACGCAACCATGGGAAAGAGAAAGCCCGCCGCGCCCTTCGGCGATCAAGCGCACGGTGGCGCCTCTTCGAGCCGCCAACACGGCTGAGAATAACCCCGTCAGCCCCTGGCCGACGATCAGCAAGGTGGGGCTCATCCTGGCGTCGTTTCGGCTTGTTCGGCGCCAAGCAGTTCGAGCTGCACCCGGCGAAGCATTTCGAGCTGACGGAGACCGCGCCCCCAGGCGAGAGGGCGAAGTCCGCGCCAGCGTTCTTGAACGAAGTCGGCGAATCCACCGTCGGGGGGTGGGTCGCCGAGAAGAGTGCTGGCCAGTCCTGCCGCGCGATAGGCGCAGAAGGCTCCCTGGCATGGCCCCATCCCGAGGCGCAGGTCGCGGCGGATGTCGTCGAGGTCGGTGGATACGGCGTCTTGGAGCGCCTGGGCCAGATCCCGACGAGCGATGGCCTCGCATTCGCACAAGACCGCCTCCTCGTCCGAGCGCCCACTCGCCGGATGCAACTTCGGAAGACGGTCGCCTACGGCGTAGTGGCGGCGAGAAGCGGCCGGCAGCGGAGTCGACTCGGTGCGGCATTCCCGGACAGCGGGCGTCCGCGCTGAGAACGTGTCGACGGTGTCCTGCGCCATCTTGCGGAACGTCGTGAGCTTGCCCCCCAGGATCGTGAGGAACCCGGGGAGGCCGTCCGAGGACTCGTGGTCGAGAACGGCGTGGGCGCGAGGCAACTCGCGGTTGGCGACGGCTCGATCCGCGGGCTGGTACAGCGCTCGGATGCCGGCCCAAGCGCGAAGAGCGCGATGCCGGCGCAAGGAAGGGATCATCACCTGACCCTCGGCCATCAGCAAATCGATTTCCCAGGCTTCCATCGTCAGGTCAGTCGGACCGCGAACCGGGATATCGGTTGTGCCAAGCACACAGACCGTGCCGACGGGGACGATGATGTCCCCATCGTGGGGCGGCTTGCAGCGGTTGAGCACGGTGTGGGTCAGACGGGAGCCCATGGCGATCATCGTCCCCTTGCCCAGCGCCAGAGGAATGTGGATGCCGGTCATAGCGGCCACGACGCCGGCGTACGGACCGGCGGCGTTGACGACGGTCTGCGCCTCGATTTGAAACGTGCTCTGATCGGCGAGGGAAACGATGCGGGCCAGCATCCCGTGACCGTGGGACACCAAACCGGTGACGCGGTGGCGAGTGAGCAAGACCCCACCGGCCTGGTGCACCCCTTCGGCGAGGGCATGCAGGAGCTCGAAAGAGTCGAGAGCGGCGTCACGCACTTCGAAGGCCCGCGACAGGTGTGGTGTGAGTAGGGGTTCACGACGGAGGGCGGACCCCGGCGGGATCTCTTCGACCGGCACGCCGATTTCCCGGCAGGCGGCCAGCCAGCGATCTGCGTATTCCGCGGGATCGTGGTCCGTGCTCAGGAAGAATCCGCCCGTTGCCTCAATCGTGTGGGGGACGATCCGGCGCAGGACTTCGTTTTCTCGCCAGCAGTCTCCGGCCGACCCGGGGTCACTCAGGACGTATCGGGCGCCACTATGGAGCAAGCCGTGATAACGGCCGGAGGTCCCTTGGCCAAGGTCACCCTGTTCGACGACGGTCACGCTGTAGCCGCGCAGGCAGGCGTCCCAGGCAACGCCCAGGCCGGTGGCCCCGGCGCCAATGATCAGGATTTCGGAAGATCGTGTCGTCATGATGAGTGGTCAGTGGTCAGTGGTGAGTGGTCAGTGGTGAGTGGTCAGTGAATGCGATTGGTTGCAAAGTATCGGTTCCTGGTCGCCGTCAAGGCTGACCACTGACCACCGACCACTGACCACTCTCTTTAGGATGACCTCGGCAAGTCACCCATCGGTTGGGTGGGCCGGTCGGCCTTGCGCATGGCCTCCAGGTCGCGGACGAATTCCAGGGTGGTGGCCGAGATCTCGTAACCGAGAGCGGTAAAGAACGCGTGGGCATCGGTTCGAATGACATCGGTTCGCAGCAGTAGGCGCGCCCGGCCGGACTCGAGCGCCCAGGTCTCGGCGGCGGCGATCAGATGGCGTCCGACCCCTCGACGCCGATACGATCGGGCGACAAGGAGGGCAACAACCTCGGCGGTCTCTTCTGAAGTGAGGTCGCGTGCGACGCGCAGATGCGCAAAACCGGCGACGTGCTCGCCGTCCAGCCCCAGAAGGAGACGATCTTCCTTCGGGAGACTTTCCAGTCGTCGGCGGAATTCTTCCGGGCCGAAGCGGACTCCGGCGTCGCTCAGCATCGCATGGAGCTGGACCAGATGGGGCTCGGGAGGGTGGCGGGTGCGGATGATTTGGAGGTTCATGCGGGCCTCACGCGTTCGCCTCGGGGGCGGCCCAGTCCCGAGCGCGGCGTACCGCCTCTTGCCAGCGAATATAGCGCTGATCACGTTCGTCCTGTGACATGGCAGGGACGAATTCCCGGTCCAGTGTCCAGACGCGTTCCAGGTCTGCCACCGATGACCAGACGCCAGCCGATAGTCCGGCGAGCATCGCCGCGCCCAAGGCGGTCGTCTCGCTCTGGGTCGGCCGCTGGACGGGCGTCCCCAGAAGATCGGCTTGGAGCTGAAGCAGGAGGTCGTTGCGGGCGGCGCCTCCGTCGACGCGCAGGGCATGAAGAGCAAGTCCGGCGTCGCGCTGCATGGCTTCCAACACGTCTCGCGTTTGAAAGGCGATGGCCTCGAGCGTGGCCCGGGCCAGGTGCGCGCGGGTCGAGCCGCGCGTCAACCCGACGATCGTCCCGCGTGCATACGGATCCCAGTACGGCGCTCCCAACCCGACCAGGGCCGGCACAAAGACGACGCCGCCGCTGTCGGGAACGGAGGCGGCCAGCGATTCGACCTCACTCGATTCGCGGATGATGCGCAATCCGTCGCGCAGCCACTGGACGGCGGCGCCGGCGATGAAGATGCTGCCCTCCAGAGCAAACGCCGCCGCCTCTGGACTCCCCGTGGAACGGTCGCGCAATTGCCATGCAGCCGTTGTCAACAATCCGCTGGTGGACGGGACGGGCTGCATTCCCGTATGGAGCAGCAGAAAGCAGCCGGTCCCGTAGGTGTTCTTCGCCATGCCGGGTTGGAAACAGGATTGCCCAAAGAGGGCCGCCTGTTGATCCCCGGCGATCCCCGCTATAGGAATCCGGCCGCCCAGCGCCTCGGCGGTGGTCTCGCCGAGCATCTGGCTGGACGAGACAACTTGCGGAAGGATGCCCTCGGGGATGCGAAGCTCCTGGAGGAGGAACGGATCCCAGGTGAGGGTCGACAGGTTGAAGAGCATCGTGCGCGAGGCATTCGAAACGTCGGTGGCGTGGATCGCGCCATCGGTTAGGCGCCACAGCAAGAACGAGTCAATCGTCCCGAAGGCCAACCGCCTGTCCTCGGCAAGCCGGCGTGCGCCGTCCACATGGTCCAACAGCCAGGCCACTTTGGTTCCGGAGAAGTAGGCGTCGATCACCAGGCCCGTTCGCCGGCGCACTTCATCCTCGAGGCCACGCGCCTTGAGCTGTTGGCACATCGATGCGGTGCGGCGGCACTGCCAAACGATGGCGTTGTGGATGGGTTTTCCCGTCGCCCGGTCCCAGAGGACCGTCGTCTCGCGCTGATTCGTGATGCCTACAGCGGCGACTTCCTGCGGCCGGACGCCCGCCTGGGCTAGCACCTGGCGCGCCGTTTCGAGCTGGCTCGACCAGATGATCTCGGGGTCATGCTCGACCCAACCCGGATGCGGATAGATCTGGGCGAAATCCTTCTGCGCCGAAGCGACGGCGCGGCCGCCCTCATCGAACAGTATGCTCCTCGAGGAGGTCGTACCTTGATCGAGGGCAAGCACGAAGCCGGGCACGCTGCCTCGAGGGACTCAGGCGCTCCGCAGGAAGACGCGATCGTAGAAGATGGCCGCCAATCCGCCACCGAGCAGGGGTCCGATGAAGTAGACGTACAGGTCGGTGAAATTGCCCATGGCCAACGCCGGTCCGAAGGAGCGCGCCGGGTTCATGGAAGCTCCGGTCAGCGGGCCGCCCATCAGGATGTCCATGCTAAGGACCAGGCCGATGGCGACGGCAGCGGCGTTGCCGCCACGCCCAGCGACCGCAGAGCCGAAGACTGCGGTCACCAGGAAGAAGGTCAGGACCGCCTCGATGACGATCGCCTGCCAGATGGAGACAGAGGCTGCGGGGAGGGTCATGCCTATGTTCCCCTGCGTGCCGATCAAGGCGCGAAGGAGGAAGGCGGCAACGGCGGCCCCCAACAGCTGGACGATCCAGTACCGGACCGCACGCGGCCAAGGGAACCGGCCGGTGATCGCAAGACCGAAAGTAACCGCGGGGTTGACATGACCGCCCGAGATCGCTCCCCATGCGTAGATGATGATCATGAGGGCCAGCCCATGAGCGAGGGCGACGCCGACCAGCCCGCCGCTCGAAGTTCCGGCTACAGCCAGCGCCTGGGCACCGGCGCCAATAAACACCAACGTGAACGTCCCAACGAATTCGGCGAGCTCAGCTCGGATGTTCATTCATCCCTCCGAATCAGGATTGACCCGGCCGCATGACCCCATGGCTTGCCGGGAGCCTTCTGCGGCGATCGCTAGATATCGCCAACGATATTGGAGAAGACATTCCCGATCGCCGGACCCAGCAAAGCTAAGATGACAATGGCGCCACAGGCCATGACGACGAGGGCGAACCCCAGGAAGGCCGTGCTGGAAATCACCGCGCGGCCCCAGCTAAGATGGTGGACGGCCTTGATCGCAAGGATGTTTAGAAACAGCAGGTAGAAGGCAAACGGGATGCCGAGCAGCAACCCGAGGCACGGAATGAAGGAGATGGCCGAGCTGACCAGCGATCCTGGCGCTGAATAGGCCGCGAAGGCATAGGCTAGCTGATCAAAGGCACCCGTCCCCCCAAGGGCCCGTGCGAGAAGGTGGCTGATTCCTGCGCTGATAAGCAGCGCGACAACAGCGAAGACGCCCGCCAGCGGCGCCAGGCACACCAGAAGAAGCGCTGAACCCGTGAGGAAGTCGAGAGAACTGGAGGCCTGCTGAAGCGATGGGTCCAGGTAGCTCGAGCCGCCAAGGACGAAGAGGATCCCGAAGCTAATAAGGGTGGCGACGACGGCGACCAGTCCAACCCACAGGCACGCCTTGACCAAGGTGACGCCGGGGCCGGCGACCAGCCTCTCATAGGTGGCGACCTTCGGCTCGGTCAGCGCCTTGAACCAGACCGTGTACCAGGGAAGCGGCGGTGCAGGCGGTGCGATTCCCATTGAGGATGAGTCCGCAATCATTTCGAACTCCTCTCTGAGGCGCGTGACGTCGGAGAACCTCGGGACGGCGCTTGAATCACCCCAATTCTCCGCCGGGGTGCAAATGAACGCAAGGGCACTTCCGGGGGTCAGGGCGCCGCGGTGGCGATCTTGGCCCCCAGGAGATGGGGCTGGCCTCGAAGGAAGGTTTTCCCGTCCATCGGCTTCTTCCCCGGGAGCTGAAGCTTCTCAAGGATCAACCACCCGCGAGCGGTAGCGAGAGCTGGATATCCTTCCCGTGCGGCCACTGCACCGGGTGGCTCGCCAGGAGTTTCCTCCGCGGCTCGCGCCTGCAAGACCGCCAGTTCGAGGTCGTCCCAAGGCAAGTACGTCCCCGGCCTAGGGTTGAGGGCGCGGACGCGCCGCTGGAGCTCCTCCGCCGTCTGCCCGGGGTCCAACCGGCCGTCGGTGTGCTTGAGGCGCGGGGCATAGGTCGCCTCCTGCTCGTCCTGTGCAACCGGTTGCAAATCGCCCGCGAAGTATGCCGGCAAGGACTCGACGATCAACCGCGCACCGATTTCTGCCAGTTCATCCTCAAGACTCGCCGCCGTGTGGCCGACACGGATCGGATGACTCCGCCGTGCGAGGATCGGCCCGGTATCAAGACCTGCGTCCATCTTCATCAGCGTCGTGCCGGTCTGCTGATCCCCGTGCAAAAGGGCGTGTTGAACAGGGCTGGCACCACGCCAGCGAGGGAGGAGGGAGGCGTGTACGTTGATGCACCCGAAAGGTGGAAGGTCGAGCACGAGCGGGCGCAGAATCTGGCCGTAGGCAGCGACCACGATCACGTCGGGCGCCCAGCCCCGGAGCGTCTCCTGGGCTTCTTCGGACCCGACCTTCTCCGGTTGGATCAGTGGCAGGCCGAGTTCGCGCGAGGTCAGCTTGACTGGTGGTGCCTGGAGGCGACGGCCTCGGCCGGCCGGTCGGTCCGGCTGCGTGACCACCCCGACGACGGAAAACCGTTGGGAAAGGGCTCGCAGGCATGGAACGGCGAAGGCCGGCGTGCCAAGAAAGGCAATTCGCACGAGGCCCATCCTAGCACACGCCGTCGACACCGGAGCAACGCCGGGCGGGTCTCGGGGTTACCTAAAGTGGACTTGCGGTCTGGGCGCGGGCGCGTACAATCGGTCCATCTCGCGACCAGATACTCTAACAAGGAGAGGATTCCATGTCGACGATGCGCGGTCCGGAATCGACAAGTGATGATCGGCTGTGGGGCGCCTTGAGCTACCTGCCATTCGTGGGGTGGATCATTGCGATCGTGATGCTCGTATCGGAGGGCAAGAAGTCCAGGCCCTTCATCAAGTTCAGCGCCATCCAGGCCCTGGTCTTGGATGTGGCCCTGACGGTCATCTACCTGGTCCTCAGCCTGGTGTCGTTTGGAATCCTCGGCCTGTGCTTGTGGATCATCTTCCTTCTGCCGCTGTGGCCGGCGTACGAGGCCTACACCGGTAAGCTTACGCAACTGCCCGTCGTTTCCAACTTCATCAAGAACCAGGGCTGGGCCTAAGCGCGCCGCGTTCGAGAAAACGGGCCCGCCTGGCGCGGGCCCGTTCCGTTCCCGGGACATTGATGAGCACGGCGTCCAGCTGGACCTTCCCTCCGCCCCCGGTGGAAGCACGTCCGTCGGAGTTCACCTCGATCGAGTGGGAGGTGCTGCGCCAGCGAGGCGCGCACGACTCTGCGGAGGCGGCCCACCTGCTGCAACCCGCCGCCGGTCCGACGCACGATCCGCACCTTCTGCGCGACATCGAGCGGGCCGTGGCGCGGCTGCAGCATGCCGTCTCCCACGGCGAGCGGATCGCCGTCTATGGGGACTATGACGCCGACGGCCTGACGGCGACCGCCATGCTATCGACGGCATTGGAGGCCTTGGGGGCAAACGTCCTTCCCTTCATCCCCAGCCGATTCGAGGAAGGCTATGGCTTGCAGGCGGACGCCTTGGCGCGGCTGCGGCAGGACGAAGGTTGCCATCTCGTGATTTCGGTCGACTGCGGGGTCCGGGCGGTGGCGGAGGTGCGCGCGGCCCAGGAATCGGGATTGGACGTCATCGTCACCGACCACCATGAGCCCGGGGCGGAACTCCCGCCGGCGGTGGCGGTCGTCAACCCCAAGCGCGAAGACGACTCCTATCCGTTCAAGGAGCTCTCGGGGGTGGGGCTGGCCTACAAGGTCGCCCAGGCGCTGGCCGGTGTCCCGCTGCGCGGCTGGATCGAGGCCGAGGCTTTGACTTATGTAGCGGTCGGAACGATCGCCGATATCGTCTCCCTGACGGACGAGAACCGAACTCTCGTGGCGCGCGGCCTGGATCGATTACGCGAGTTTCCACCCCCGGGGATGGCGGCCCTGATGGAAGTCGGCGGGGTCAATCGGCGCAGGCTGACGGCGCGCGACGTCGGGTTCTCGATCGGGCCTCGCTTGAACGCCGCCGGACGTCTGGGCAGCGCGATGGAAGCCTTTCGTGTCCTGCGGGCCCGGGATCTAGCCGAGGCGCTCCCCCTAGCCGAGCAGCTCGATCGCGCGAACCGCGAGCGCCAGGACCTCACCCGCCAGCTGCTGGTTCGAGCCCGGTCCAGGCTGGGGGAGGTCGCGGCGATGCCGGCGCTGATCTTCGATGCGGATGAGGACTACGGGGAGGGGATCCTCGGTCCGGCGGCGGCCAAGCTCAGCGAGGAGTGGAGCCGGCCGGCCGTCCTGGTCTCGCTGCGCGGCGAGAGCGCGCGCGGATCGGCACGCAGCGTCCCCGGCTTCCACATTACGGAGGCGCTCGAGGACTGTGCGCACCTGCTCGAGCGATTCGGCGGGCACGCCGCCGCCGCCGGTTTCTCGTTGCGCGCCGAACGAGTGCCGCAGCTCAAGTCCAGGCTGGAGGGGCTGGCGGCCGAGCGACTTGTGACGGTCGGGGAGCCGCCTCCGTTACAGGTCGACGCCGTGGTCCAGCCGCTCGATGTCAACCGCCGGCTGCTCGACTTCCTGGACCGCTTGGAACCTCTGGGGAATGGATTTCCGGTGCCCCTCTTCGCATGCCTGGGGCTGACCGTGGTCGATACGAAGCCGGTTGGCCGAGATAAGGCCCACCTTCGCTTGACGCTTCGCCACAAGGACAGGGCGGTGGACGCCATCGCCTTCCGTCGGGGCGATCGGCCGCTGACACGCGGTGAGCGAATCGACCTGGCGTTTTACGCCGAGAGGGAGCTCTATCTGGGACTGGAGTCGGTGCGCTGGAATGTGCAGGCCATTCGGCCGGCGCAACGGTAGCCACCGGCGCGGCGCGCCTCGCTCGATGCTGCGCGAGCGTCCAGCGTGCGGCCTCATCATGAACTCCGCCTTCTCTATTGCCGCGGTTCCGCGCGAGTCCTAGGTCGTTGCTGTCGCCATCGCCTCACGCTGGGTTGAGGCGCACTGCTCACCTCCCCTAGAAACACCAGCGCGACCGGCGGTCTGAGATCAGCGCGGCACTCTCTGCCGCAGACCATACAGGCCGTCTCGCAACCGCGCTCCCCAGCAGCCGGCCCTGGTAGCGGCCAGAGATGTTCTCGCGACGGAGGGGCAGAGAGAGGCTTCCTGGAGCGAGTTCGCTCGAATTCCCGCCTCTCGGCTTCGCCTCTGGCGGTGACGGTTGGGCGCGTGGAGGGCGTACTCCCCCCAAGGGAAACCGCCGCCCACTGCAAGAATCCGTCGGGCGTGAGCGCCATCGTCCTCGAGGGGCGGAGGGTAGGATGTCCGATTCCGACGTCAACAACAACGACCTGAGACTCGCGCGGATGCGCGGCAGCAGAGAAGGCGGAGTTCAGGAAAGGGCCGGTGGGAAAAGGGAGACGAGGCAGGAATGCGCTTCCCCTGAGTCTTGCGCAAGCCGCTAATCCACAAACCGGTACTTGAACAGCGTCCAAACCGCGGCGAAAGCATCCTTCAGGCCGATCTTCTTCCCTTCGGAGTACTCGCGCGGGTCGAACGAGATCGGGACTTCGTAGATGCGTATGCGCCGCTTGAGCAGCTTGGCCGTGACTTCCGGCTCGAAATCGAAGCGCCGGCAGCGCAAGGGGATCGGCTGAATCACTTCGCGGCGGAAGAGTTTGTAGCCGGTCTCCATGTCCGATAGGATGCTGTTGTACAAGATGTTCGTCATCAGGGTCAGCATCTTGTTGGCGACCATGTGCCAGAACATCGTCGTGCGGCGGGGACCGCCGAGGAATCGGGATCCGTAGACGACGTCGGCGCGGCCTTCTTCGATGGGGGTCAACAGGGCGGGGTACTCGCGCGGGTCGTATTCGAGATCGGCGTCCTGAATGAGAATGAGATCGCCGGCAGCCGCCTGAATCCCGGTGCGGACGGCGGCCCCTTTGCCAAGGTTGCGGGGCTGCAGGAGGAGGCGGAGTGCCGCGTGGTGCGGTGCCATCTCCTCGAGGATGGCGCGGGTGCCGTCGGTCGAGCCGTCGTCGACGGCGAGGATCTCTTCCGCCAGACCGGTGGCCAGCACGCGGCGCAAGATCTCGCGGATGGTGTCCTTCTCATTGAAGACCGGGATGACAACGCTGAGTCGCACAAGGCGGATTCTACCCGGGGCCGCCGTGGCTCGCTACCGCGGGCGATTGCCTGGGTCCGGGCCCTCGGCTATAATCCGCCTGCCCGGCGGATGCGTGCCCCGGGCTCGTTTTCCGCGAGGCCGTGGAGGTCGTCGCATCGATGTCCTTGCCCCGAACCGGAATCCGCCCGGCCGCCCTCGATGGCGCCGAGCCGACCACTTCCAGCCTGCGGTTCCTGCCGTCCCCGATCAGTCGCGTCGAGGACACGGGCCTGTCGCAGCTTTGGCTCCAGGACCTGGCGCTGAAGATCCTCTACTTTCGCGGCTACCTGACCGGTTTCAACGTGGCCGAGGCGATGGCGCTGCCTTTCGCCGGCCTGGTCGATCAGATTCTTGAGGCGTTGAAGCGCGAGAAGTTCGTCGAGGTCAAGACGCAGGTGGGGTTCGGCGAAGGCTCCTATCAGTATGCCATCACCGGAGCCGGCATTGCCCGTGCCCGCGAGGCGCTCGAGCGCAGCCAATACGCCGGGCCGGCGCCCGTACCGATCTCGGTCTACAACGACTCGATTCGCCGGCAAAGCCGTGGGCGCCCGACCGTGCATCCGCGCGTCATGCGCCAGGCCCTGACCGAGCTGGTTCTCTCTGAGCGCACCTTCAACCGCATTGGCCCGGCCGTCAATTCGGGCACCTCGATCTTTTTCTACGGCCCGCCGGGCAACGGCAAGACGACGATTGCTCGGGCCATCGGCAACATGATCCTCGAAGAAGACATGTACATTCCGTTCTCGGTCGATATCGACGGGCAGGTGGTCAAGCTGTACGACTCGGTCAATCACGTCCTGACTCCCGAGGACGATGTCACCGGGGCCGGCACCGGCACGCTCAAAGGCGGCGCCAAGACCGATGCTCGCTGGGTCAAGGTGCGGCGGCCCTTCATCGTCGTCGGCGGCGAGCTCACGATGGCCGGCCTCGACCTCGTCTTCGACGACGTCAACAAGTTCTACGAAGCCCCGTTTCAGATGAAGGCCAACGGAGGCGTCTTCCTGATTGATGACTTCGGCCGCCAGCAGGTGCGGCCGCGCGATCTGCTGAACCGGTGGATCGTCCCGCTGGAGAACCGCCTCGACTTCTTGACCTTGCACACCGGGCGCAAGATCGAAGTTCCTTTCGACGTCATGGTCGTCTTCTCCACCAACTTGCCACCACGGGATCTGGTCGACGAGGCCTTCCTGCGGCGCTTGCGCCACAAGATCGAAGTCGGGGATCCATCTTACGAGGAGTATCGAGGCATCTTCAAGCGTGTGGCGGAAGCGAAGGGCGTCACGTACTCGGACAAGGGCCTGGCCTACCTGCTGCAAGAGTGGTACATCAAGCGCAATCGAAAACTGCGCGCTTCGCATCCGCGGGATATCTGCGACCAGATCCTCGACATCTCCCGTTATCTGAACGTCGAGGCGGAGATGAGCAAGGATCTGCTCGACCGCGCGGCGGAAGCGTACTTCGTCGAGCTGTAGGGAGGGGCGAAAACCCCGCTGTCCCCAAAATCCATTCCATCGCTTTCGCTGGAACGCATTGCCTGAGCCTCACTCCGTCGTCAGGTGAACTTGCCTTCTTCATGAAACCTTGGATTTCGTCGCGAATCCTGCACCTGAGCAGCGATCCGTCGACCAGGCCCTCTTCTGCAGAGGCCCGCGGAGCGCCTCAAGCGAGGCGAGGGGCCGCGAGGCTGCATACCGGCTGCGAAAGCTGGCGCCGGTCACTCTGAAAGGGCGGATGGTGCGGTGAACGGCCCCCCGACGTGGCTGGCTGCCGGCCCGCTGGTGATTGCCCACCGCGGGGCGTCTGCTCAGGCCCCGGAGAACACACTCCCGGCCTTCGAACTCGCCGTGAAGCTCGGCGCCGAAGCGGTGGAGCTGGATGCCAAGCGGACTCTCGACGGCCATGTCGTGGCGTTCCACGATCGGACTCTGGTCCGTACCACCGGTGCGGAGGGTTCGATCGCGGCCTGGACCCTCGGCGAATTGCGGAAGTTGGACGCCGGGGCCTGGAAGTCGGAGGCGTTTCGGGGGGCGCGCATCCCGACGCTGTCGGAGGTTCTTGAAACCATCGGCCGCCGCCTGCTGGTCAACGTCGAGCTCTCGGACTACGGAGGCGCACAGGATCGCTTGGTCGAGTTGATCGTGGACACCGTCCGGGCTCATCGAATGGCGGACCGCGTCCTGTTTTCGTCCTTCGACTCGGGGGCCTTGGCCGCGGCGCAGCGGATGGCGCCGGAGATTCCACGGGGGCACTTGTTCGGACCGACCCCGCTTGCCTATCGCGACCTGTTGCGGCGCAGGGTACCCGTCGCTGCTCTGCATCCGCACGAATCGCGCGTCCGCCCGGACAGGATCGCCGCCGCCCACCGGTCGCGCCGACGGGTGCATGTCTACACGGTTCTGGACGAGGAGCGGATGCGGACGTTCTGGTCGTGGGGCGTCGATGGGTTGATCACTGACCTTCCCGACCTGGCCCGTCGCATCCGCGACCAGCGATGATCCCCGAAACGTCGATTGACGTCGAGGCGGCCGAGAGGCGGATCCGGAGGCACATCCTTCGGACGCCGCTGCTCGAGTGGCCCGGTCAGGGATTGTGGTTGAAGTGCGAGAACGAGCAGCTCACCGGCTCGTTCAAGTTGCGCGGAGCGTTGAGCAAGATCCTTGGCTGCTCGGCGGAAGATCTGAGGCGGGGCGTGGTGGCGGCCTCCGCCGGGAACCACGGCATCGGCGTCGCGCTTGCGTGCCAGATTGCCGGTTCACACGCGACGGTCGTCGTGCCGCGAGACGTCGTCGAACGGAAACGGCGGGCGCTGGAAAGCCTCGGCGCGGCCGTCGTTTTGGCCGACGGCGACTACGGCGTTGCCGAGCTCGAAGGGCGCGCTCTGGCCGCCGCCAGCGGGGCGCTGTTCGTCTCGCCCTACAACGACCCGGATGTGGTCGCCGGCCAAGGGACGTTGGGACTCGAACTAGCCCAGCAGCTGACCCGGACCGGGAAGCCAGGCCAAGTTGAGGTGTTCGTACCCGTCAGCGGCGGAGGCCTGTTGGCGGGTGTTGGGTTGGGCTTGCGGCTGGGAGGCGCGGTCGTACGATTGATCGGAGTGCAAACGGAGGCCGCCCCTTACGTTCATCGTTTCTTCTACGGCGGGGATCCAGCCTCGGTCGTGGAAAGCCCGACGATGGCCGATGGGCTGGCCGGCGCCGTCGAAGACGGATCCATCACATGGGACCTGATCAAGCGAGTCGCCGACGACATCGTGCTGGTGAGCGAGGGCGAGATCGCCGCGGCGCTTGTGGAAATAGCCCGCGGGACGGGAATGGTGGTGGAGCCCTCGGCGGCGGTGGCGGTAGCCGGAGCTAGACGGAGCAAAGGTGACCGCAGAATCGCCGTGCTGAGCGGTGGCAATGTTGCCGGGGGTCTGCTAGAGCGCCTCGCTGCGAGATGAGGACGGTTTCACCGGCGACAGCCGGACCCCACAACCATCCCTCGTGTTGAGTTGTTCGTGGAGAGGGGCAGTCGCATGGGTCAACGGCCCGATCTGTCGCCGAGGTCGTAAGAAGGGGGCGGTATACTGGCCGCGTCATGAAGCAGCGGCTACTTGCGGCCTTCATGTTGGCCGGCGCTGTCCTCCCCGCCGGTTTTCCCCTGGGTCTCCCCTCAAGGACTCTATCGTCGGCTGGCGGCTCGCCGGTCCGGGGCCAAGCGCCTCCCGCCGACCGGGCGGAAGAGCTTCTGGCCGATATGGGCCCGGACGAGCGCGTAGGCCAGCTCTTGCTCATCGCCTTCGATGGAGCTGAGCCCGAGGAGCCCATTCTCGATTTGATTCGGCGCGGCCATGTATCCGGGGTGGTCCTGCGCGCCGCCAACGACAACTTCACGCCATCGCCAGGCACCGCGGCAGACATCGAGGCGTTGATCGACACGGTGCAGCAAACGCGCCTCAGTTCTTCGTCCACGGAGCCCACGCCCCAGCCGACTGAGGCGCCGACCGCCCCGGTCTATGTGCCACTCTTCGTCGCGCTGTCGTTGAATCGAGAGGGGTCGGCCGACCCCGAAATCCAAAGCGGTTTGAGCGAACCCGTCACGCCGATGGCTCTGGGCGCCGCGTGGGATCCAGCCTTGGCTGAGGATGCGGGAGAGCAGACCGGACGCGAGCTCGCCGCGCTCGGGTTCAATCTTGTGCTCGGGCCGTCCTTGGATGTTCTCGACGAGGCTTCGCAGGGAAGCCCGGGCGACCTGGGGGTGGAGGGTTTTGGGGGCGATCCCTATTGGGTCAGCGAATTAGGGCGGGCCTTCGTGCGCGGATTGCATACGGGTGGAGCGAATCGGCTAGGGGTCCTCGCCAAGCATTTCCCAGGCACGGGCAGCAGCGACCGCCCGCCCTCAGACGAAGTGGCAGCGGTTCGCAAGTCGATCGAGGGGCTGCGGCAAGTCGACCTGGCGCCATTCTTCAGCGTCACACTGGGGGTGCCAGGAGAAGATGCCTCGACCGTGGACGGCGTCCTCCTTTCGCACCTGCGCTACCAGGGGTTGCAGGGGAATATCCGTCAGACCACGCGGCCGGTCAGCCTGGATCGTTCGGCCCTGACTCAGATTCTCGGGTTGGATACCCTCCCGGCATGGCGCCTAGCCGGCGGGGTGATTGTGTCGGACTCGCTTGGGTCGCGCGCGGTACGCCGCTTCTTCGACCCGTCTGAGCAGACCTTTAGCGGCCCACAAGTCGCGCGAGAAGCGTTTCAGGCAGGATCCGACCTGCTGCTGCTCGAGGACTTCGTCTCCTCCAGCGATCCAGATCAGGCCACGACCGTCCGCAAGACATTGGAGGCGTTTGTCACCCGGTACCGCGAAGACGTTGTCTTTGCCGAGCAAGTGGACGAGGCCGCCTTGCGGATCCTGCGTCTGAAGCTCCGTCTGTACGGCGGTCGCTTCAGCCCACAATCGGTCGTCCTGACGCCCGGCGTCTCCAGGCTTCAGCCGTCCTCGGCGTTGGCATTCCTGGTGGCCCGGAAGAGCGCCAGCCGGGTGAGCCCAGCGGAGCTGACCCCCGAGATGCTCGCGCTTGTTCCGACGGCAGGTCAACGGCTTGTCGTTTTCACCGACCTGATGGAATCGAAACAGTGCTCAGCGTGCGTGGCCGAAGCGGTCATTTCAGTGGATTCTTTCGAGCAAACGATCGCCGACCTTTATGGACCGCGAGCCGGGGGCCAGGCCCGGCCGTGGAATCTCACCTCCTTCAGCATGGCCGATCTGGCCTATATGCTGGGCGAGCGCCCCCCGTCGGACGCCGTCTTGTCGTTGGCCGACTCCGACAACGTAGGGGCCGCGTTGGATGCGGCCGACTGGGTGGTGTTCAACGTGCTCTCGGCGGCCCCGGCTCGATACGGGACGGATGCGCTCAAGCTGCTCCTCGACCGGCATCCGGAGCGACTGCAAGGCAAACAGATTGTCGTTTTCGCTTTTGGTGCGCCGTATCCGCTGGACGCGACGGACCTGAGCAAAGTTGACTTGTACTATGCGTTGTATGCGTCGGGTCCCTCGTTCGTCGGCACCGCGGCGCGCTTGCTGTATCAGGAGCTCAACCCGGAAGGCGATCCGCCGGTCAGTGTCCCGGGCGTCGGCTATCGTCTTCTGGATGGCTTGAGCCCAGACCCGGGTCAGAAGATCGGCCTACAGGTCCGTTCGACCGAGGCCGGATTGGAATCGGCGACCCCTGAAGCGGGGTTCAGCGTCGGCGACAACGTCTTTCTTGAGACGAGCGTTGTGCTCGATCACAATGGCCGAGCCGTGCCCGACGGGACGCCGGTGGAATTCAACATCACCTATCCCGGAGAGAGTTTGAGTTCCGTGCTGCAATCGACCACCTTCGAGGGTGTTGCCCAAGCTACCATCAGGCTCGACCGGACGGGCCTATTGACCATTCGGGCAGCCAGCGACCAGGCGCGCGTCTCAGACATTGTGCAGCTCGATGTCGAACAGGGTGTGCCAGCCTTCGCCACGGTGATTGCGCCGACTCCGGCTCCGACGTCGACGTCGGAGGCGACCGATACCGCCGTTTCGCCGGCGGTTCTGGCAGGGCAGGCGGGCGGATCCAACGGGGGCCTCGGTGCTGGAGGCGTGGCGCTGCCCGCTGGAGCCCTATTGCTCGGCCTGCTATTCGCCGGCGGAGCCGGAGGCGCGGGCTATTACCTGCTGAAGCGAAACGGGGCAGGCTCTCGCGACTCAATGCGAGCCACGGCCATCGGCGCCACCGGTGCGCTGCTCGGATTCAACTACCTGGCCTTGGGCCTTCCCGGAAGCAACGGCCTGATGCTCGATAACGCTTATCTGGCCCTGGCCCTATTCTGCGCTGCCGGCGGGGCGGCCGGCGTCTTCGCGGCGAGTTCCTGGTGGAAGCGCGGTTGGCAGCGCTAGGAGAGACTGGCCAGGATTGCCAGCAGCAGAACCCCGCCGAAAGCCAGTGCGATGCCTCGATCTAGCGGGGTCATCCGCGAGAGGAAGATCCTCCACGACCTGGCTGGGGGAAACGGCGCGGGGGAACCGGAGGGCGAGGCCATCAGCGCGTCCCTGAAGCTGGCTGCATCCGGCGGCCGTTGGTCCGGGTGCAAGCTCATGGCGGCCAGGACCGCCTGTTCGACTTCGCTGTCGATCGCCGGGTTCCATTGGCGGGGCGGGATCAGCGTCTCTGGACGCAGGAAGCGTTCTTTTGCTTCCGGTGGGGGATGGTTGGTCAGGAGGTGATACAGAGTAGCACCGAGGGCGTAGACGTCGCTGCGCGGCTCGGTGTGACCGGTGTCACCGCCGTATTGTTCGAGCGGGGTGTAGAGGGCCGTGCCTCGACCCTGGATGACGGTGACGGTCATCTCGTCGGGCAGCATTTGCTTCACCAAACCGAAGTCGACGAGTTTCACCAGTCCGGTGGGCGTCCGTTTGATGTTCCCGGGTTTGATGTCGCGGTGGATGACCGGCGGTTCCTGGTGGTGCATGTAGTCAAGGGCATCGAGCAGTTGCATCGCCCAGCCGACGACGACGGCCACATCCAAGAACTGCTGCGCCCGGCGAGCCTCGTCCATCAAGGACTTGAGGTCCTCTCCTGGAACGAAATCCATGACCAGGTAGTCCCGGCCGGCTTCGCTGAAATAGTCGGAGACCTTGGGAAGGTTTGGGTGATCGAGGCGGGCCAGCACCGACGCCTCCCGATAGAACTGCTCGCGGCTTTCCTCTCGAATCCTTTCCGGCAACTCGGCTTCGTATTCCACTTCCTTGACGGCACAGATGCGACCCGGCAGCCGGCCGTCCTCCGCCTGATAGATCGAGCCCATGCCTCCCCGGCCGATGACGTCCTGGATGACGTAGCGATCGCGCAGCGTAGTGCCGACGGCGAGGGTGGGAGACATCTCGAAGAGGCCTTCGTGGATGCGGGAGCGACTTCCGCCGTCCGGAGGTGATTATACTTGCGGGGCGCCATGCCACTGTGGGAGTCATGTCCGGAGACGAGAGCCCCACGCCTGAAAACCCGTACCTGATCGCTCAGTCAGGCCCCGATCAGGGTGAGCGCTGGGTGCTGCAGCACGACCGTCTGCTGATCGGCCGCGGCGCCGAATGCGACGTTGTGATTCCGGATCGACAAATCTCGCGGCAGCACGCCCGTCTGGTGCGAACCCCGCAGGGGATCGTGGTCGAGGATCTGGGCAGCAAGAACGGGACCCACGTCAACGGGTCGCGTATCGTCTCTCCGACTCTTCTCCAGGATGGGGACATCATCCAAGTGGCCTTCAGCCAGGAGTTGATGTACGTCGCCTACGACGCGACCTTGCCGCTGGAAGGCCCCGACTTCGGCCGCTTTGGTCGATTGAGGATGGATTCGCGGAGCCACCGGGTGTGGTTACGCGGAATGGAATTGTCGCCCCCGCTGTCGGCTCCGCAGTACCGCTTGCTGGAAGCGTTGTACCGGCAGCCGTCGCGTGTCGTTCCGCGGGAGGAGGTCGTCGGCCAGGTGTGGCCGGACGTGGCCGGCGATGGGGTTTCAGAGCAAGCGATCGATGCGCTCGTCCGCCGCCTGCGAGACAGGCTGGCGGAGGTTGACGCCGGCTATCAATACGTCGTCACCGTCCGAGGCCATGGATTCCGCCTCGACAACCCGGCGGACGAACCAGGCTGAGCGCGAAGGCTGCCAGGGCGAGGCGCCTCTGGCAGCCAGGTGGAGATGGCGGGAATCGAACCCGCGTCCGAAAGCCTCAGTCGGCGGACATCTACAGGCGTAGTCGGCCGTTTGAGTCTCACCCGGCCGGGGCGCGGCCGACGCGTCTCCGGTGGGGCCAGCCACTTGGGCCCGAAAGCCCTTCTTATCCGCAACCCGCGGCCAGTTGCGGGGCACCTCGGCGATCATGTGCGCCCTGGCTCCGCCCGCCGAGGAGGCAGGCCGGGCGCGCCCCTTGACGGGGCAGGCTCAGCGCATCGTCAGCTTACGCTGCGAGCGGCAGAGCCGCGTAGCTTGTGCGGTTGGCACTTAGCTGTTGCGCTGATTTAGCGAGCTCGGCGCCTCTCGGCCTGCAGTCCGTCGCCATCCGCCTCCGTCGAGACCGTTCATCCCCTCAGTAGCATTATACCCCCAGCCTAAGATCACTGCGCATAGCCACCGCTCATGCACCCCTCCATCCCAATTCCCGCCTCAGAGGTTCATGAGGCTATGCGCAGCCAGCGCGCACGGGCTTTTGCGCCGGCGTCGTATTTGCGAGTTGTTGAGGCACTTCAGGACTGCCGGTGTGGCGAAGAAGGGGAGAAGACCCCCGGGTTTTGTGACAGCCACGGATGGCCGAATTGTGGATCACCAGATACCGTTGGGGAAGGTCGACACCTGGGCCTCTCTGCCGACATTCTTGAACATCGTCACTTGTTCGAATGGATACCCAAGAATGCCGTCGTGGATGGCCCAGCTCCGGCCGCGGATCGAGGCCGAAGCCCCGGTGGGGCGGAATGGAGTGGATCCATCGAGCTGAGCCGCCAGCCCGCCTCCGGACTGGAACCCCGCGTGGATTCCCTCCATCAGTCGCCTCCCCCGCTGATAAGCGAAGCCGTATCGCTCAAACAGAACGGCGTTGTGATAGAAGAGCGGCTCGACGAAGTACAGCTCGCGGCCAAGCTGTGCCACGAAACCCTCAAACGCCGTGATCGACGGCTCCAGCAGTCTTAGCCCTCGGCGTACCTGGCCCGGTGCCAGACCCGCCAGCCTCGCGGCTTCTTCAGCCTCGAGATTGCGCTGAAGCACGCCAAACTGGGTCGGACGGCCGTCCGGCATCCGGTCGACGTCGAATCGGGGCGACGTCGGATCGTTGACCACGAAGAGCAGGACGTGGATTTGGCCGCTTACGGTATCGGTTACGTGGGCATAGAGCACAGGGTCAACAGCGGTGACGGCATGCCGTACGATCACGACGACATCCGTCGCCCCTTCCGCACAGCGGAACTCGGCCAGCGATTCGCTTTCGGCGTTGCACAGGTCCGGTCCGATCCCAAAGCGAGACAGCAGCTCGGCCGGGATCAGGCTGGCATACAGCGCCTCTTTCTCATCACGCGCCAGGCGGTTGACTCCGGCGATCGACAGCGGATTCACCACCCGGCCTCCGCCACGGTCTTCTGCGAGGGCCGCCTCATCGGTCTCGCCGCCCGAGGGCTCTCTGCATTGCCCGCTGGGCCTCTTTCTCGGCCAGGGCCTGGCGCTTGTCGTACTTGCGCTTGCCGCGCCCAAGGGCGAACTCGAGTTTCGCCCGGCCATCGCGCAAGTACATGCGGGTTGGGACCAGGGTGAAGCCTTTTTGGCGGGCGGATTGCTCCAGTCGAAGGAGCTCCCGGCGGTGGAGCAGCAATCGCCGCGGCCGGCGTGGGTCGTGATTCTGGCCCGCCGCCGGCTGATAGGGCGCGATGTGGGCCTCCAGCAACCAGGCCTGGCCGCTCTCGACTCGAATGAACGACTCCTTCAAGCTGATCTGACCGGCCCGGACCGACTTGATCTCGCTCCCCTGAAGCGCGATCCCGGCCTCGAGATGGTCCCCGAGGAAATAGTCGCGTCCGGCTGTCCGGTTGGTGGCAACAATCTTGATGCCCGATTCTTTCACGGAGGTCTCAACTTCCGTTCCGGCTGGCCCAACGAGGAACGACGGACTTCGCTTTCTAGGATGCGGCCGGCGTTGAGGGATTGTAGCATGCAGCCTCGGTGTGCTTGCACGGAGGGCGGCCACCTCGCCATCCACGCGTTCGAGGATGGCGGCGCTATAATGCCGATCCTCCGGGTTCACCCAGATCTGGTTAACGGTCGTGTCTCGCATTCTTCGCACCGAGAGCGGAACAACGAGAAGAGCGAGGATCATGCGCGGCATGGCTCAGGCGCTGCGGGCGGCGGCGGAGCCGGCGGATTCGTCGAGGACGGAAGAGCGGGAGATCCTGGCGTTTCTGGCGCTGGGTTTGGCCGAGCTGCAGGAGTCGGTGATGGAAACGACGGTGGCCTGGGAACGTAGAGCCTACTGGGTCAAGGCCGATCGCTTCCGGCACCAATGGGGGTGGGTTCCGCGGAACCTCGCTCGTCTGGAAACCTCCCTTCGGCAAGACGACATGCTCCAGGCCGGCGCATGCGGCCTGGAGATCGCGGGCCTCCTGGCGGATCTCAAGGTGAAGCCCGGCAGGGCCACGTCCAGGCCGTGGAAGGGCGCTTGGCGCGCATGGGAAGCGAGATAGACCTTCCTTGTGTTAGCCTTCTCCTGTGGGGAAGTCCATTGCGCCAAGCCTTCTGTGGACCTCGGCCCGCGAGATACGAGACGAGGTCTGCGATCAGCCGGGACTCTGTCCGCGCTATCCAGTTCGCCACTCTCCACCTGTGAAACACCCCTACCAGGCTCCTTCTTGCGTCCAGCGGCGGGTAGGGGAATAATGGGGATCAGAGCGTGAGCCTTTTGCATGAGTGAGCTGGCCCTTCTCCAAGAGCGATCCACCGTTCTCGTCGTCGAAGACGATCCGGCGATGCTGATCGCCCTGAGCGACATCCTGGAGGGCGCCGGCTATGCCGTCGTCTCTGCCTCGGACGGTCGCTCGGCGCTCCAGGCGTTCGAGGCGGAGATCCCGGCGCTCATCCTGTCGGACATCTCAATGCCGGTGATGGACGGTATCGAATTGTTCGAGACGATCCGCAAGGACCCGCGCGGGGCCGCCATCCCATTCATCTTCCTCACCGCCCGGAGCTCGCGCGAAGACATCTTCACCGGGAAATCCCTGGGGGCCGACGATTACATCACCAAGCCCATCAAGGCCCATGAGCTGGTCTCGGCGGTCCAGGCACGTATTGTCCGATCGCACGAGTTGATGTTGATCCAGCTCCAGGCGGCGTACAAGCAAAGCCTGCGGGTGCTCGCCAACGCCATTGAGCGCGCAACCGCCGACCATGTCGAGCGCGTCAATGCTTACGCCCAGGCAGTGGCCCACGAATTGGGATGGGACGAGGCTCGACGAGACGGCCTCGAGTTGGGCGCCATCCTCCACGACATCGGAAAGGCAAAGGTGCCCGAGGCGGTACTCCTGAAGCCGGGGGCCCTCGACGCGGCCGAGTGGACCGTGATGCGCAAGCACCCCGAAGATGGGAAGCGCATGATCGCTGAAATCCCCTACCTGGCGCCGGCCATCCCGATTGTCCTTTACCATCACGAGCGCTGGGACGGGAAAGGCTATCCGGAAGGTCTTTCGGGTGAGGACATCCCCGAAGAAGCCCGCCTGCTGTCGATCGTCGACACGTTCGACGCCATGACGACCGACCGCCCTTATCGACCCGCCATTCCGGCCAGTTCGAGTTTCGAAACCCTCCTCGAGGAGTCGGGCACCCATTTCGATCCGACTCTCATCGCCGCCTTCGTCCGCTGCTGGGAGCGCGGCGAAATCGCGCGGGTGCTGGCGGCCGCCAAGCACACATGACCCCCGGCGGGGGCAGGGGAGCGCTCGCCGACGCGTCCTGACGGATAAGAAAGCGTGCTGTGAACACGTCATCCCCGAGCCTTGCCGGGCTTGTTTGCTCTGCCGCCACGTCTCGGCAGGGAGGTCATGGCTGTGGTATGCTTGCGATAAGTGCGATTAAGCTAAGCATAGAATGAGCAGCCGTCGGACCCCTTCACGTCGCCGTCCACAGCACATCGATGTTGCTTCCCCGGACGGCGAACCCGCAATGGAGGACACTTTCGTGAGTGGGACGCCCACCGTCGCCCAAACGATGGCCTACTACCTCGAGGCGGTCGCCCTCTCGCGCAGTGCCAATACCGCCCGCACCTATCGCCAGGGCCTACAGGCCTTCCGCAGATCGCTCCACGGGGCCGGTTTCGATGCCGCGACCGTTGAGGCGAGCCGGGTCTCAGAGGACTGGATCGCTGCCTTCGCCCGAGACTTGAAGCGTCGTTCGCCGGCGACGGAGCGGCTCTATCTAACGGCCGCTTCCGGTTGGTACGAGTATCTCGCTGCCGAGCAGCTAGCCGAAGTGAATCTGGCGCGAGTCCACCTCCTGATCCGACAGCGCGCTCGCCGCCCCGGTCAACGCCTGCCGCAATTCCCGCGCACGGCGATCGAAGATGTGCTGTCTCATTCGAACGAAGGCCCGCCGCCAGCCGATCCCCTTGTGCGTCTCCGGCACTTGCGCGACCGGGCCTTCTTGATGACGCTGGCCGACACCGGGCTGCGCGTCCATGAAGCGTGCCGCCTGCAGCGAGGCGATATCGATTGGGATGAGGCCCAAGCCGTGCTCATTGGCAAGGGCAACCGCCAGGCCGTTGTCCGATTCTCGAAACGGTCGTTGGGAGCCCTGCGCGAATACCTCAAAGCTCGGGCTTCCCTCGACGGGGCCAGCGGCCGCGCCTTGAGCGCCCTGCCTGTCTTCGCCCGCCACGATCGCGGCGCCGGCCGGAAGGTGTTGCCGATCACGACCACGACCGGCCGAACGATCGTCCATGAAGCGGTCGCCGCTGCGCTGGGCCAAGAAGCCGTCGGCACGATCACCCCACACTCGTTTCGCCACTACTTTGTCACGACCGTCTTGCGCGGTTCAGGAGGGAACTTGAAGCTGGCCCAAGAACTCGCCCGACATCGCAACATCGCCGTCACGCAGCGCTACGCTCACCTGTCGGACGACGAGCTCGACCGTGGCTACCACGAGGTCTTTGACTCCGGCGACGAAGGATAAGGGGGGCGATTCGCTGGTTCAGGCGGTGACCGAGACTGAGGCGAACTCGGCTTTCCCGACCGGGGCCTCGGCCAGGCACAGGATCAGCAGGATCCACACCACGTCCGCCAGGAACAGGTGCAGAATTTGCAGCCAGACCGGGGCCAGCAGCAGCACATTTGCCGCGCCCGCTGCCAGCTGCACCAGCAGAATCCCTCTCAGCAGGGTCAGCCGCCACGTGGCGGGTGTATTGTCGACCGACCTTCGACGTTTGTCGGCCCAGACGACTCCCCCTCCCACCACAATCAGTGCCAATAGGGGGTGAACCAGGCGGATCCGCAAAAGCATGTTTCCGCCGGGTGAGATGTCCTGCGCCACGCCTTGCGCCAGAGAACCGGGAGGGAATAACGTGTCACCAAGCGCCGTCAGCGCGCCGCTGACCCCCAACAGGGCCATGCCGGCGACCAACCCCACGGCGATGCTCACGGGAATCGACGGCGGGATGGCGCTGCGTGGTCTCGGCGACCCAGACCACATCACCAGGGTGAGGCTCGCTAGCAGAGCGTACGTCAAGACCAGGTGAACCGCGATCGTGACCGCCCGTGCGGCGGAGGCGTCATCGCCGACCCAGCGGTTAAGGACCAGCCCCGCGCCGACTATGGCCTCCAACACGATCAGAGCTGTGGCGACCCGCGCCCAGCGCCGCGCAGCTCCACCTCGGGCGAAGCGCCGCTCCGACCAGATCCACAGGGCGACCACCAGGGCGAGAGCCAGCGCGCTTCCGAAACGATGGACGAATTCGATCACGGTCGCTTGGGAGGGGTCCTGCGGCACGATCGCGCCGTTGCAGAGAGGCCAGTGGCTGCCGCATCCGGCGCCCGATCCCGACGCACGAACAAACGCCCCCCACAGGATGACTCCCAAGTTCACGGCTAGGACGATCCAGGCGAATCCCTGGAAGCCTGATCCCTGGCGCGACCCGGCCGGCCGCGTCCCCTCCGCGCTCACGATGGCTCCACCAGATGCTCGGCGAGCAAGACGACAGGGTGCCTCGCCTCTTCGCCTGTCCCATCGCGAATCTGTGTCCGGCAGGACATCCCCGGCGCCGCCACCCTGGCACCCTGAAGAGCGGATGTTCGAACGTCGGGGAAAAGTCTCATGTCGCCGATTTTCATCGACAAATCGTAATGCTCGCGTTCGTAGCCGAACGAGCCGGCCATGCCGCAGCAGCCGGCCGAGGTCTCTCGCACGTCACCCAAGGGGGCGAGCACTTCCATGAGGGCGGCAGATCCGACCAGGGCTTTGGCGTGACAGTGATTGTGGACAAGGATCGGACGGCTCGACGGCCGTAGAGGCAGGCGGCGGATTCTCGCGTCTCCATCCGCGCCGCGCTCGAGCAGGAGTTCCTCAATCAGCCGGGTGGCCCGGGCAACGGCCAGCGCCCGAGGATCGTCCGGGAAGAACTCGAGGTACTCATCCCGCAGGGTCAGGAGACACGACGGTTCCAGTCCGAGGATCGGGATGCCGGCCTCAGCAAACGGCGCCAGCGCCTCGATGTTCCGCTTGGCGTTGGCCCGAGCCTTGTCAAGGGACCCTTTCGAGATCATCGGTCGACCGCAGCAGACCTGCCCCGCCGCTCGCCCCGGTCGTATCCCGGCCGCCTTCAGGACGCGCAGGGCTCCTGGACCGACGTCGGCCTCGTTCCTGTCGGTGAAGGTGTCGACGAAGAGGACCACGCGATCGTCGGAGGATCCATCGCTCGCCTGCAAGATCGGAACGGCCTGCGTAAACCGGCGTCGTTGCAGCGCGGGCAAGATTCGGCGGCCGTCGACTCCAAGGGCCGCCTGCAAGGCCACGCGAAAGAGCCTCGATCGGCGTATCCGATTGTGGACGGCCGCGAACGGGCCCAGGATGGACTGGACGCGAGCGATGTCTCCGAAAAGCCGGGAACGCACGGGCGTGCCGTGCTCGCCCTGATACCATGCCAGATACTCCGCCTTAACACGAGCCATGTCGAGCGCGTTCGGACACTCGGCCTTGCAGCCTTTGCACTCCAGACACAGATCGAGCACGCGGTGCATTTCCGGCTTCAGCAGGCTCTCGGCCGGAAGCCAGCCGCTCAGGGCAGCCCGTAGGGCATTCGCCCGGCCGCGCGTGCTGTCCATCTCTTCGCGCGTCGCCTGAAATGACGGGCACATGATCCCATCGTCCTTCCGGCATACCCCTACCCCGTTGCATGCCTCCAGCGCGCGCAGCAGACCCTGCTCGCGACGGAATCCGAAAGCGTGGCTCGGCTCGACGGGTGAACCCAGCTCCGCCCGATAACGCAGATCGCCATCCATCCGAGGACGAGGCCCGTCCTCCAGAACCACGACCTTTCCCGGATTCAGGATTCCCGCCGGGTCGAAAGCGCGCTTCCACCGATGGAACGCCTGCGTCAATTCGGGGCCGAAAAGCCGCGCGTTGAACTCCGTGTGAGAGAGTCCGTCTCCATGCTCGCCCGAAATCGCCCCGCGGAGCTCGAGCACCTCCTGGACGATGGCTTCGGCGATCTGGCGCATCTGCCGGCGGCCATGGTCGGTCTTGAGATTGACCATCGGCCGCAGATGAACGCAGCCGGCCGAGGCGTGACCGTACCACTCGCCGGACGTTTTATGCTCCTCCAGGATCCGCTCGACGCGTCCGACGTAATCCGCCAGGGCTCCGACAGGGACCGAGACATCTTCGATGAAGGTGATGGGCTTGGTGTCGCCTGGGACGGAGGTCAACAGCCCGAGTCCCGCCTTCCGCACTTCCCAAAAGCTGGCCTGCGCGGCGATCTCCTCAAGAAGGGTCCCGCGGAACTGGCTCTGGCGGGCCGAAGCCACGGCCTCGGCCATGCTTTCGCCTTCGAATTCGACCGCCAGGAGCGCTCGGGGCGTTGCCTCGAGGAACCCCAGTTTGCGGGCATACAAGGGAACCTGTCGGGCGCGCTCGAGCAGGGCCGCCGGAACCAACTCGATGGCGGAAGGGCCGGCCTCCAATAATGCTGGCGTAGCCTGGGCGGCTTGGAGAACGGAATCAAATGGCAAGAGCAGCAGGGCCGTCGCGCGAGGTCTGGGGACCAGGCGAATCTCGGCCTCCACCAGGACGCCTAAAGTCCCCTCGGAGCCGCAGAACGCAGCCGGGACGTCGAGAACTGCCTGGTTGACGTAGCCCTCAGGCGCCCGATACCAGGCCGGCGGCGAGTCGGGGGAGTAGCCGGTGAGGTAGTTCAGCCCGTAACCGGAGGCGCGGCGCCATGTCGTTGGCCATTGCTTTCTGATCTCCGGTTCGAGGGCGCTATGAAGTTCGAGCGCCGTTCGATAGATCCCTGCTTCCAACGTCATCCCGCGACTTCGTCGCTTTGCTTCCTCCTCCGAGACGGCGATGAAGTCCGCTGTGGACCCGTCCCCCAGAACGACTGTTGCTTTTATGAGGTGGTCCGAGGTCATCCCGTAGCGGATCGAGTGTGCACCTGTGGCGTTGTTGCCGATCATTCCGCCGAAGGTCGCTCGGTCGGCCGATGCCGGATCGGGGCCGTACATCAATCCTGCAGCGGCTGCCGCGCGGTTCATGTTCAGGCAGACCACCCCCGGTTCAACTTTGGCGGTCCTCCCTTCGTGATCGATCTCGAGGATGCGGTTCAGATACCGGGCCGTGTCGAGCACCAGGGACGCTCCAACGGCTTGTCCGCCGAGACTGGTCCCGGCCCCGCGCGGCAGGACCGGCACGCGCAGCTCGGCCGCCTTGGCGACAATGGCCGCGAGCTCTTCGCGGTGGCGCGGCAAGACGACACCGAGGGGAACGACCTGGTGATTGGAAGCGTCCGTGCTGTAGAGCGTGTTGGTGACGGCGTCGAAGCGAGCATCTCCGCCGATCCTCGCCAGGAACGACTGCATTTCACGCAGCGCTTCAGGATGCCCGCTGATCATCGATCCGGATTCTTGTGGCAGGGCCGATCGAGAGAACGCACCGACTTGCCGGGAACCAGGTCACCCTCCCGAAGATCCCGGCTGAGCCGGCGCTGGCTCGGTTTTGCGGCGCCGTCTCAGAGCGATTCGGTCGATTTCCTTGGCCAGGTCCTTGGGCACGCGGCCCCGGACGTGAATCGCTCGTTCTTCGTGTTCGACATGATCGACGACCCCGGCCTCGTACATTCTCGCCAGCATCCCCCCATGGTCGTAGGCGATCCGAGCATCCACCGCGACGAGCTTGCGGTCGAGCTCGGCTTCCATCGCCCGAAGCAGAGCAGCGATACCGTCCCCTTCTTGTGCCGAGACCGGGATGGCGCGCTCGAACGCGTCGATGACCTCCGGGTCCAGCTGACGATCCGGAACGAGATCGATCTTGTTGAGCGCCGTGACCATCGGCAGACTCCCCGCGCCGATCTCCTCCAAGGTGGCTTGTACGGCGCGAGCCTGCGCTTCCCTGGCAGGATGGCTGGCGTCGACGACATGAATCAGCAAGTCGGCTTCGCTAATCTCCTCGAGCGTCGCCCGAAAGGCGGCGATCAATAGGGTTGGGAGTTTCTGGACGAACCCGACGGTATCGGTGACCAAAGCCGCCCGCCCTTCCGGCAACCGCAGGCGGCGCGTCATCGGATCGAGCGTGGCGAAAAGCTGGTCGGCGATGACGGCGTCGGCTTCAGCCAGGCGATTCAAGAGGGTCGATTTCCCGGCATTGGTGTACCCCACCAGGGCCATGGTCGGCACGGAAGCGCGTCGACGCCGGCTGCGATAGCGCCCGCGGTGGGCCCGGACGCGGTCGAGCTCCTTGCGAAGGTGGGCTATGCGCCGGCCGATTTCCCGCCGGTCAACCTCGAGCTGTGTCTCACCCGGGCCACGCAGCCCGACTCCTCCGACCGCTCCGGTTCGGCCGGCGCCCCCGCCGGCCTGCCGTGCCAGGTGTGTCCAGGCTCGAGTGAGTCGGGGCAGCCGATACTCGTACTGTGCCAGCTCAACTTGCAGCGCCCCCTCACGGCTGTGCGCGTGCTGGGCGAAGATGTCGAGGATGAGCGCCGTCCGGTCGACGACCCTCAGGTCCTCGCCCAGGGCGCGCTCGAGTTCGCGCTGATGGCGAGGCGAGAGCTCGTCGTCGAACACCACGACGTCGGCCATCGCCTCCTCGGCCAAGTCCCGCGTCGAGATGACCGTCCCTGAACCGAGCAGTGTCTTCGGATCGGGATGGCGTACGCGCTGCGTCGACGCGCCGACCACTTCCAGTCCGGCCGTCTCTGCCAGGCGCGCTAATTCGAGCAGGGAGTCTTGCGGGGAAAGCAGCGAGTCTGCGCCGTCGATCCCCACTCCCACCAGATACGCTCGTTCGCGCGGCGGCTCCGTGGGCAGGGGCTGCTTCGGCATGAGAAGATTATACAGTGGTCAGTGGTCAGTGGTCAGAAAGAAGCCGTCAGCAGTCAGCCCTCAGCTAATCCTTTCATTCTCCAATCTCCAATCTCCAATCTCCAATCGCCAATCGCTAATCGCCAATCTCCACTTCATTCACCGCAAGCCGTCTCCAACCATGCCGTCAGCGCTTCGCCGACTTGGTCCAGACTTTCCGCCGAGATCTTGTCGACAGTGTCTTCCGTCGTGTGCCAGAAGGGATAGGCAATGTCGATGATGTCGACGGCGCGCCAGCCGCGGGCGAGGAACGGAGTGTGGTCGTCAAGCACCGATGGACCAGTCTCAGCGCGGAAGGCATCCAGGCCCCGCTCGGCGGCCGCCTGCCAAATCTCCGCCGCCAGGTCCGGTGATGAAGTACGTTCCATGGGAAGATCCAGGTCGCGGTCCCCGACCATGTCCACGACGACGACCGCCGACGGCTCGCGCGTCAGCTCGCCGGCGAAATGCCTAGAGCCGGCCGCCCACTCCCAACCTTGCAGGTTTCCAGCGTCCTCACCGTCGAAGAAGACGAGTTGGAGATCGCAGGAAAGCCCACGCGCAGGAAGGACACGCGCCAGCTCGAGCAACACGGCCACGCCCGAGCCGCCGTCATTCGCGCCAGGGACGGGCGAGTAGGGATGCGTCTGGTCGCGATCGGCCACCGGCCGGGTGTCATAGTGCGCACCGAGCACGATGAACGGACCGGCAGCCCCGTCCAGCCGGGCCGAGATATTCGTGAGTGTTACCCCCTGGTATGGAAAGGAGGATGCCATGGTCTCCCAGCCGAGATCCTGCAGTTCCGAGGCGATCCAGCGTTGTATCTCACTGTGACCAGCGGTGCCCGCATGCCGCGGGCCCATTTCCACTTGGGTCTCCACCAGCGACAGGGCTGCCGGTCCGTCGAACTCCGCACTCCGCTTCGTGGCGCAGGAGGCCAGAACGAGAAACGATACCGATGCCACGATTCGCATAGCCTCTGTGCGCTTCGGGATGATAGAGAAGCGAGTTGTTGACAAGGGAGTGGCTATGCGCATTGTGCCCTGGAGGTCGCCGTACGTATCCTCGTTTACCGGGCCATTCCCGCGGCGAAGATCGCTTCCAAGGCCTCCGCGGAACGATCGGCATAGATCTGCTGGCGCTGTCGCCGATCCCGCACGCGCGGCCCTGGCGGCGCAGGCAGCAGGCCGAAGTTGGCCTTCATCGGTTGAAACGTGCGCGGCTCGGCATGACTGATGTAGTGACACAAAGCACCCAACATCGTCGACGTCGGAAGCTCGAGCAAGGGCTCCTGCCGCAGATGGCGCGCAACGTTCAAACCGGCCAGCAAGCCCGTGGCGATGTTCCCTAAGTAACCCTCCACCCCGGTGATCTGGCCAGCAAAGAAAAGGCCGGACCGCCGCCGCATCTCGAGAGTCGAGTCGAGCAGCCTCGGCGAGTTGATGAACGTGTTGCGGTGCATCTGGCCAAAGCGCGCGAAGCGCGCCCCGGCCAGTCCGGGGATCATCGAGAAGACGCGCTTCTGCTCGGCAAAGGTGAGATTCGTTTGGAATCCGACGAGGTTGTACAAGCTTCCGGCCAGGTTGTCCTGGCGCAGCTGGACCACCGCGTAGGGACGCCTCCCGGTCCGCGGATCGTCCAGGCCAACCGGGCGCAAGGGCCCGAAGGCCAGCGCCTGCCCGCCGCGGCCGGCGATGATCTCCACCGGCAGGCATCCCTCGAAGTAGATGCCCTCACCGGCGCGCACGCCATCGGAAATCGGCGATTCGAAATCGCGCAGGACAATCCGTTCGGCGCCTGTCAGCGCCTCGACGAAGTCTTCGTACTCGACCTTGGTCATCGGGCAGTTCAGGTAATCGCCATCCGCCATCTCACCCCGACCATATCGAGAGGCGCGAAACGCGATCTCCCCGTCCACACTGTCGGCCTCGACAATCGGGGACAGAGCATCGTAGAAATACAGGTGAGCTTCCCCCGCCAGCCTTGCCAAAGCGGAGGCGAGCGCAGGCGAACTGAGCGGCCCGCTGGCCACTACCCCGACGCCCTCCGGGATTTCCGTCATCTCCCGCCGGATCAGATTCACCCGGGAGTGATTCGCCAAAGCAAGGGTCACGCTGTCGGCGAACCCTTCGCGGTCGACGGCCAGCGCGCCGCCCGCCGGGAGCGCCGAATCCTCGGCGAGCCGCAGCAACAACGAACCCATGCGGCGCAGCTCGGCCATCAGGACACCGGAAGCGCGGTCCGGCAACCGGGACCCCAGCGAGTTGGAGCAAATCAACTCGGCCAGCCGGTCCGTCCGATGCGCGCCGGTCTGGCGGACCGGACGCATCTCGAAGAGATCCACGTCCCAGCCGGCCTCGGCGATTTGCCAGGCCGCCTCGCTCCCGGCGAGCCCTCCACCGATGACCCACACTCTCCGCTCTGCCATGGGCGAGATTTTAGCACCGCTGCGTTGGCACGGGTCTTGCAACGCAATTGCGCTGCCGGGTCGGTTCCGCTATACTGCGGCCCGTGGAGCGATCCATGCTTCAGGTCCAAGACCATTCCCTCCGCCCCCTGACGACGGCCCACCTGGCCCAGACGATGAGTCTGCTGGCGCTCTCCAACCTGGAACTCCGCCAGCGGGTCCTCGCCGAAATCTCCTCCAATCCGGCGTTGGAGATGCTCGAGGAGCGCGTCTGCCCCTCCTGCCACCGGAAACTCGGCGGCACGACACCTTGCCCGGTGTGCAGTGCGCCGCAGGCGGAAGACAACTTGATCGTCTTCCTATCGCCGCGCGAGTCGAGTCATACGGCAGGGTCCGTCTCGATGGATAACACTCCGGCCGACCAAGAACCGGCCGCGCCGGAAGACCTGGCGCTCCATGTCCTGGGCCAGATCGCCGGCGAGCTCGAACCCTCCGAACGGCATCTGGCGGCGTACATTCTGTCCAGCCTCGATGAGGATGGTTTCCTGGTGGATCACCCCGCCGTGATCGCACGGGCGACCCACGCCAGCCTGTCGGAAGTCGAACATGTATTGACCATCATCCGCCATGCCGAACCGCCGGGTCTGGCCAGCGCCGGCCCGCGGCAAGCGCTGCTGGCGCAGCTGGACTTGCTCGACGAAGGAGATCCATTGGTTCCGATCGCGCGCCGGATGCTCGAAGAGTGTTTCGCCGAGCTGGGCCGGCGCGAGTTCGAGAAGATCGCACAGACTCTCGGGGTCAGCCAGGCGCGTGCTCGTCAGGCGGCCGAGTTGATTCACACCAAACTCAACCCCTATCCTTCGCGCGCCTTCTGGGGATCCGGTCGTCAGACGGCCTCCGCCGACCCGAACGTCTACCACAACCCCGATATCCAGATCTCGAACACCCCCAATGCCAACGGCTCGTTGGTGGTGGAGATCTTCTCCGCCATGTCGGGCTGGCTGCGGGTCAACCCGCTTTTCCGGGAGGCGCTTCCCCAGGGCGAGGCCGAGCAAGGCGACGAGTGGTCACGCCATCTGGAGCGCGCCTCCCTGTTCGTCAAGTGCCTGCAGCAGCGCAACAATACGATGCGCCGCTTGATGAGGTCCCTCGTCGGCCGCCAGCGGGAATTCATCCTGCACGGGGATCGTCATCTGCGCCCGATCACTCGCGCCAGCCTGGCCGCCGAGATCGGGGTCCACGAGTCGACCGTGTCGCGCGCCGTTGCCCACAAGTCGGTGGCGTTGCCCGACGGGCGCATCATCCCCCTGCACCGCTTCTTCGATCGCAGCCTATCGGTGCGCGACCGGATCAAGCAGATAGTGGGGGACGAAGGCCGACCCCTGACCGATGATCAGATTGCCGCTCGGCTCCGCCGCGACGGCGTCCGTGTCGCCCGCCGAACGGTCGCCAAGTACCGCGCCGTCGAAGGCATCCTCCCGGCGCGGCTGAGGCACGTCCGGCGCGGCGCCGCCGTGACAGGGCAGGTCTGACCTTTGCCGAGCCGCTCGCCCGCACCCAGCGCGATCGCCCGGCTCCTACGACCCGATCCCTATCGAGAGCTCTTTCGTCTCTTATCCGACTCGATCCCCGAAGCCGTCCTGGTCCTCACCAGCGACGGCCACGGGATCCTTGCGGCAAACCACGCCTTTCTCCTGCTGACGGGCTATGCTCGAACCGAGCTTGCTTCCCTGCTCCCCGCCGCGCTGTTCCCTGAGACGGCCGGCGAGGAGGCCCTGGGGCGCATCCTCAACGCCTGGGGCTCCGTCGACGTCGAGCTGCACGAGGTTCCACTGAAGACGCGCGAGGGGGAAGTCATCCGGGTGGATCTGCAGGCGCGCGCCAGCAGCGCCTCGGCGGAAGCGATCCTGATCCAATTGCGCGCCGCCGGCGTACGACAGCAGGCCGAACATGTGCGGCTGGCGACCGCCGGCCGACTCGACCGGCTGAGTGATCTTGCCGGGTTGTTGCTCGACCCCGACCAGGAGACGCTGGCAGGAATGATCCCAGCCGCCCGCGAACTGCTGACGGCCGACGGGCTCGGGGTTTATGCTGTTTCGCCGGAAGGCCCAGAATACTTCCTGGTCGGCTCGCTTCCGACGGATTTCCCCGCATCGCTTCCGGCCGGGGCTCTCGACGCTCTACCCCAACCGACCCAGTGGACCATCGGCCAGCGTCCCGATCACCCACTGTACCGGGCCGGCCGAAGCGCCGGATTCTCGACCGTTCGCACCGCGCCTCTGGGTACCGCTACGGCCTGGGTGGGGATGCTGGTGGCCGGCTGGCGACAGGCCGAATCGATCCCAGACGAAGCCCAGGCCTTGACGATTCTCCTCGCCGACCTGGCGCACGCCGCGTTGTTGGTGAACGTGCAACGCTCGGCCTTGACGGGGCTCGAAAGGCAGGTGCAATCACTCAAGGCGGAAAGCCGGGACGTGGCGGGCGCGGTCAGCGACGGGTTGATCTCGGTCGACGAGGCCCTGCGAGTGGTCTATACGAATCCGCGCGCCGCCGCCATGCTCGGCTACCGCGAGGGCGAGTTGCACGGGGCGCCGATCCAGGACGTCCTGGTGGGCCCGGAAGATTTCTTGGCGACTTTGCTCGACGCCTCGGGCCACGAGCGCCAGGCCGAACGCCCCCGTCTGACCCTGCACCGGCGAGATGGGACGCCGTTCCCGGTTCATTTGCGCGTCCGGCCCCTGCCTCCCGGCTCGGCGGCGCGCCTGCTCCTTGTGCTGAGCGACATGTCGGAGCGCCAGGCGATCGAGAATCAAACGGAGATCCTGGCTCAGCGCGCCCTGCTTGGGGAAGTCTCGGCGATCTTCGCCCACGAAGTTCGCAACCCGATCAACAACATCAGCACCGGGGTGCAGTACGCTGCCTCCCGGCTGGGCAAGGATCACCCGTTGTTCGAATCGCTGGAGCGTGTCCGGCGCGAATGTCTCCGGCTCGACCAGCTGATGACGGATGTCTTGTTCTTCGCCCGACCCCTGGAACTGCGCATGGAGCCGATCGACTTGGCCGACCTGTTGGGGCGGTTGCTCGTCCGCTGGCAACCCCGACTGCAGCAGGCGCGAGTGAATGCCCACACCGAATTCGACCCGGCGGCACCTCGCTGCGAGGCCGACCCGCGCACGCTCGAACAGGTCATCGTCAACCTGATCACTAACGCCGTGCAGGCCATGACCGACGGCGGCACGCTCTCTCTCAGCCTGGCCCCGGCCCATGGTCCTCAGGGACCGGTCGTCGAGCTCCGGATCGCCGACACCGGCCCAGGGATTCCACCCGAGATTCTCGATCGAATCTTCGACCCGTTCTTCACAACCAAGAAGGACGGCACCGGTCTCGGGCTGGCGATCTCCCGCCGGATCCTGGCCGCCCACAAGGGCGGCCTTCAGGTGGAGAGTTTTGCCGACGCTGGGACGGTCTTCACGATTCGATTGCCCGCCCTGCCGCCCCGCCCCGCGGAGTCCCCCGCCCCATGACCGCCACCATCCTCGTGGTTGATGACGAAGAGACGGCTCGCTCCTTCGTCAGCCAGACCTTGCGCGATGCCGGCTATGAAGCGATCGAGGCCGGCAACCTGGCCCAAGCTCACGCCGCACTGGACGCAGGCGCCGCCGATATCGTTCTGCTCGATGTTTTCCTTCCCGACGGGTCGGGCCTGACCCTGCTCGACCGGATTGCCCGCGAAAACCCCAGCCCGCCGGTGATTCTGATCACCGCCTTCGGCGAGGTCGAAACCGCCGTCGAGGCGATGAAGCAGGGCGCCACCGATTTCTTGATGAAACCGTTGGACCTCGAGCGACTGCGCCAGGCGGTCGAGCGGGCGCGCGAGATCGTCTTCCTGCGGCGGGAGCTGGCCCTTCTTCGGCGCGCGTCGACGGCCGAGCTCGAGTGGATTGTCGGGGAAACCCCGGCGATGCAGCGAATCCTGCGCGAAGCGGAAAGGGCCGCAGCGGCGGCGGTGTCGGTGCTCATCACGGGCGAGACCGGAACCGGGAAGGAGGTGCTGGCCAAGGCCATCCGCGGGATGGGGCCGCGCGCCGACAAGCCCTTCGTGGCGGTCAACTGCGCCGCCCTGCCCGATACGATGATCGAGTCGGAGTTGTTTGGGCACGAGGCCGGCGCTTTCACCGGCGCGCAGAAGCGAAAGCCGGGCCTGGTGGAAGTGGCCGACGGGGGGATCCTCTTCCTGGACGAGATTTCATCCACTCGCATGGAGATGCAAGCCAAGCTGCTCCGAGTCTTGGACGAGCAGAAGTTCCGCCGCGTCGGCGGCGTCACCGAAATCACGGTGGACCTGCAGATCCTGGCGGCTTCCAACCGCAACCTTCCGACGATGATCGAACAGGGCGGGTTTCGCGAGGACCTGTATTACCGCCTGAAGGTCGTCGACCTGCATTTACCTCCCCTGCGCGAGCGGATGGTCGACATCTCGGCCTTGGTCGGAACGTTCATCCGGCAGATCAATCAGCGGATGGGCGCCTCCATCACCGGCATCACCCCGCGGGCGATCGAGGCCCTCAAGGCTCATCGCTGGCCGGGAAATATCCGGGAGCTGCGCCATGTCGTCGAACGGGCGATGCTCTTTTGCGACGACGAGCAGATCGACCTGGCGCACCTGCCGCCGGAGTTTCATCCAAATCCGTAGCCGCAGGCTCGCTCGTCGCCCCGAGCGCAGCGAGAGGTTAGCCTGCGCTTTCGTGGGCACTGGGCCGAAGCACTGGCCGAGAGCGGCGGGGGCTCGCGGGCCAATCGCGGGCAACTCGTCTTGACACCTCGACGGGTGCGCCCTCTTGCTCATCTCCTCGGCCAACTGATAACAAATCCGACCAACTCCACTCAACCCGTGCCTCATCGCGTGCGAACAGAGGCAGAGACAACTCTTGCAATGCCCGCTAACACCCCGTACCATGGTACTAACGTTCGGCCTCGGTTAGCTAGCAGCTAAGCATCCGCCAACACTGCAGCCCAGTGCGGTGACCCGGCGTCAGGCCACCCGAGGGCACAACGTTCAATCAGGAGGGGGAATGAGATACAGCCGCCTCACCAGAATAGTCCACCTTCTGGTGACCTCATCCGTCATCTTGTCCAACACGTTGGTGCCGATCGTCCGAGTCGAGGCCTCGGCGAGAGCCGCCGACGGTCGCGCCGCTCCGGCGCTGTCGGCGTCCCTCCCCATCCCCGGCGAGGCCCGTGCTCCTAGCGTCCGCGCGGTCCACTCGCCCGGCTACATCGCCGGCGAGGAGATGCGGACCCACGAGAATGCCGGCCCAGGCCGCTCGCGCGCGTTGTCCGCGGCCCAGTGCGAGCTCTATCCGATCGCCGTTTTGGCCAGCAACCTCGCCAACCTAAAGATCGGCGACGTCGTTCCGGACATCCTGAACAGCGACCTCCCTGGCAACATCGGGTGGCTTAGCTGGACGGGCCATCCCGACACAAAGACGTTGGCACGGAGCCTGACGCCTCCCGGCGACGCGGCCACCTACGTCAACCCCGATGACCCGACGGATCACCAACTCGACTCGGGTGACTGGGTCAGCGGCAGCCCCGGGGTGTCCAACTCCAAGGCGGTCCGCAGCGCGCTCACCAGCCTCAAGAAGATAGACATCGACGTTCCGGTCTGGGATGAAAGCCGAGGGCAGGGCAGCAGCGCCGCCTACCACGTTTCCGGGTTTGCTCGCGTGCGGATCATGTCCTATGACCTTCCCGGAAAGAACAGCATCACGGCGCGGTTTCTCGGGTACTCCTGCGTAGGCGAAGCCCCGACGCCGTCGGCTACCACGACGCCCAGCGACACGCCGCTCCCCACCGACACACCCACAGCCACCGATACGCCGACCGCGACCGACACCCCGACCTCGACGGCTACGGATACGCCAACCGCCACCGACACGGCAACTGCTACCGACACGGTCACCGCAACGGCGACCGACACAGTCACAGCGACCGCAACCGACACCGCCACCGCGACAGCGACCGAGACGGCAACCGTGCCGGCGTCCCCCCTTGAGGGCGCAACGCTTACCCTTTCTCCCGCCGCCGCCGGCCCCAATCTCGTAGGAGGGGCTCAGACCCTCGTTGCATTTCTCCTCGACCCGGCCGGGAACGGCCTTGGCGGTTTCGAGATTGCCTTCAGTGTGACCGGGGCGAACCTGGGGGGCGCAGCCGGGCCCACCGATTCCGCCGGGGCGGCCGGCTTCACTTATGCCGGGCTTTCGATCGGCCTTGATACGGTCGTCGCCTCGGTGACCGATGGCCTGGTGACGCTGACCTCCTCGCCGTCCTACGTGCGCTGGACTCAACCACTCCAGGCCGTGACAACTTCAACGCTCTGGGGGCGGTTCTTCCCGGCGGACAACACCGGGGTATTCAACATCACGCCTGATACCGAACCGGCTTTCGAGCTTCCCTTCCCGACGATCAACTTCAACCCGCCGGCGGGGACGATACCAGGAAACACGACGGTCGGGGTCCGAACGCTTCCCTTCACGAACGTCACGACCGATCTCAACGGTAACTTCACCGGCACGATCCCGGCCGAAGGCAATGGCTTTCGAGCAGGCATCGGTCCTTTGTCGAGTTTCGCCACGGTCCTCACCGGGGAGTACGTAGCAACGGAAGCCGGAGAGGTGACCTTCGACTTCTACAGCGACGACGGCTTCATCTTCAGCGTCGGCGGCGGGGCCCAGCGAATCGATGGGCCGATGGTGAACGCCCCGCCCAGCGGGCTTTCTCCGTTCCTGGGCTTCCCGGTCATGGGCGCTTTCAACCGGCCGACGTCGCCGGTGGCGAACGCCATCACCGTCGCCTTCCCCGCCCCCGGCACCTATCCTTACGAGGTGGACTACACCGAGTGCTGCGGCTTTGAGCTGGTCCTCACCATGACGAACCACGCGACCGGCATCGGAGTCCCTCCAACCGGCTCGCTCGTCATCACCCCCCTCGCGTCGGCCACCAAGCCGACCGGGCAGCAGCACTCGTTCACCGTCACGGCCACAGACGCCTCCGGCGTCCCGCTGGCGGGCCTCGGGATCGCCCTTTTCATCGACGGCGCCAACCCGCAACAGCTCACGGCTGCGGCCGACCCCGACGGGAGGGCGACTTTCACCTACACCGGGCACTACACCGGGAATGACTTCGCGCGCGCCTCGGCCTGGGTGGGCGACGTCACAATTCACTCGGCGATCGCACGCGCCTCGTGGACGACTGGGACGCCGCCAAGCGAAGCCTCGCCCCTTGTTGTTCCAGGACGAATCGGGAGCCCGGCCAATCAGAGCGTGATCCTCGAGCCGGTCGATGTCGTTATCCCCACGTTCACCGGGATCGTCAATTGGCGACTCGATTTCTGGCCGGTGGAGGATCCGGATGGCGTCTCCGTCCTGGCCTCAGGGACGACTTCCCCTGCGTCGGCGACGCTGGCGACGTTTGACCCAACCTCTCTGGCGAACGGCCCTTACATCATCCGACTCTCGGCGGTCAACAGATTCACCGGTGGGCCAATCTTCAGTGGAGTATTGGTCACCGTCGCCGGGGAGTACAAGCCGGGGCGGGTCCGCTTCACCCTCGTCGATCTGACGGTGCCCGTCACCGGCCTGCCGATCACCATAGGCCGCGTGTACGACTCCCTGGAGCGGCGAAGGTCAGGCGACTTCGGCCACGGCTGGTCGCTGGCCATCGGCAGTCCCGAGGTTGAACTAAGCCCAGCCAAGGACGTCACCCTGACCATGCCGGACGGCCGCCGCGTGACGTTCTTCTTCACCCCGCAAAGCGCGCCCGGGATCTTTGGCTTCCTTCTCCTGCCGGAATACACTCCCGAGCCCGGAGTCTACGGCGAGCTTGCGGTCGAGGGTTGCCCCCTACTCATCGCCGTCAGCGGGAAGTACAACTGCTTCCCGGGCAGCGAGTTCTTCCCCTCGGCCTACCTCTACACGGACCCCTACGGCCGCGTGTTCCGCATGCGCGCCGATGGGACGTTGCAATTCATCCAGGATCTGAGCGGAAACAAACTTACCTTCACTCCCAACGGCATCACCAGCTCGGCTGGTGGACTCAACGTCCCGTTCGTCCGCGATTCCGAGGGCCGCATCACAAAGATCACCGACCCAGCCGGTAATGAGTTCCCATACGTCTACGATGCGGCGGGCGATCTGGTCGAGGTCGGCCTTCCGGGCATTGCTGAGCCCATCAGCTACACCTATGACGGTGACCATTTCTTCCTCGAGGGCTTCGACCCCCGCGGCAACCGCGCCGTTGTTTCGACGTACGGCGCCGACGGCCGCCTGGCGAGCACGACCGACGCCCTGGGCAACACGACTCGCTACGCCTACGACCTGGGCTCGAGGACAACCCGGCTGACGAATCCCGATGGCGGGGAAGCCGTCTTTGTCGAAGACGAACGCGGCAAGTTGCTCAGCCAGACCAACGCGCTGGGAAAGACGTGGAGCTACGCGTACGACGAGAATCAGAACCTGCTGGCGGAAACGAATCCCCTGGGCCAGGCGACTCGTTTTGACTACGACGCCGGCGGAAACCGCACCCGCGTGACTGATGCCTTGGGGAATGAACTGGTGTCAGCCGCCTACAACCAGTTCGGCGGGCCGACTTCGATCCAGGACGGGCTCGGCCACACCATCAACATCGGCTACGATGCTGCCTTTCGTCCGACAAGCGCCAGCGACAGCCTGGGGTCGCTGGGCGGGTACTCCTGGGACTCGCGCGGCAACCCCACCGCCGTCACCAACGGCGAGGGGCATAGGGTGCGCCTGGTGTATGACGCCTTCGGCAACGTCCGATCGTTGACGGACCCCCTCGACCATCCGACCTCGTACGCCTACGACTCCCTCGGCCGACGGATCGCCGAGACGAATGCACTTTCCCAGACGACTCAATTCAACTACGACGAGCTCGGTCGGATGCTCTCCTCCGTGGACGACCTCGGCCATCGAACCGACTACGAATATGACCCCGACGGGAATCTGATCTCCCAGGCGGACCCGCTCGGGCGGAGGACGTCCTACGACTACGATGCCGCCAACCGGCTCACGCGAATCACTTACCCCGACGGCTCCAATCACAGATATGTCTTGGACTTCCGCGGCAACATCCTGACGGAGACCGACGAAGTCGGACAGGTCACCGAGTACGAGTACGATCTCGCCGGCCAGCTCATCCGTCAGACCCGAGCCGCCGGAACATCCGTCGAGGCGACGACGACCTTCGGCTACGACGACGCCGGCCGAAGGGTCCGCACGACGGATGCCCGCGGCAACACGACCTCCTTCGCCTACGACCACGCCGGGCGCTTGATTCGGGTGATCGATGCGGCAGGTGGGACGACGGAGTACTTCTACGATGACATCGGCCGCCTCGCCCGAGTGACCGACGCCAAGGGAAACGAGACGACCTACTCCTACGACGCGCGCGGTCGCCAGGTCGAAACGACCTTCCCCGATGGAACAACGGCATCGCAGGTCTACGATCTGGCCGGGCGATTGATCCGCTCCGAGGACCAGGCAGGCCGCCTCACCCGCTACGAATACGACGACGCCGGGCGCCTACTGGGCATCACTCGGGCAGCCGGCTCTGCCGATGAGAGCACCGTTCGTTACTCGTATGACGCGGCCGGAAGGCAAGTGAGCAACATCGATCCGCTAGGGCATGCAACGGCAATGGAGTACGACGCCCTCGGCCGCCTGCTACAAGTGACGGACCCCCTGGGCGCGCAAACGACGCAATCCTACGACGATGCCGGCCAAGTCATCTCAACGACGGATCCCGGCGGCCACGTCACCCGTTTCGCCTATGACGACCGGACACGGCTGGTCGAGACGACCTTCGCCGACGGCATGACCTCGTCGAGCACGTTCGACGCAGTGGGAAGGTTGCTCGGCGCGCGCGACCAAGCCGGGAAGGTCACATCGTATGCTTACGATGCGGCCGGCCGGCTGGTATCGGTGACGAACCCGCTGGGCGATTCAACGACCTACGCCTACGACGCCCTCGCCAATCTGACATCGATCCGCGACGCCAATGGCCACGCCACCGGCTTCGAATACGATGCCCTCAACCGCCGCGTTCGCAAGGTCTGGCCGGATGGCTCCTTCGATGCCTTTGGCTACGACGCCCTGGGCAACCTGCTGTCCCACCGCTTGGCCGACGGGAATACGAACACCTTCGCCTATGACGAGATGAGCCGCGTCGTCCAGGCCAGCTACTTCGATAGCCAATCTGTGACCTACGGATACACCGCGACCGGCCAGCGCTCGTCGGCGGTAGACGGCCGCGGAACAACGCAGTACACCTACAATGACCTGGACCGTCTCACGTCGGTGATCGTACCTTCCGGCGCGTCCGTCTCCTACGCCTATGACGCCGCCGGCAACCGCCGCTCGATGACCACCCCGGCCGGGACGATCGTGCTCGGCTACGACGCCGCCAATCGGCTGTCGACGGTCGCTGACCCGAGCGGCGGCGTCTACTCCTACAGCTACAATGCCGAGGGCCGCCGCACGCAGCTGGCCATGCCGAATGGCGTGATTGTCGATTACCGTTACGACACGTTGGACCGCGTGACCGGGATCAGTCAGCGAACGAGTGCGGGGCCGCTGGCGTCTTACGCCTACACGCTGGATCCCGTCGGCAACCGCCTGGGCGTGACTGAGACGGATGGCTCGTCAATCGCCTGGACTTACGATGACGCCTACCGGTTAATCGGCGAGACACGCTTCAATGCAAGCGGCTCGCCCACTGAGGAGACCACCTTCGCCTACGACCCCGTCGGAAATCGCCTTAGCATTACCATCGACGGCGCCACGACGAGCTACACCTACAACGACCTTGACCAGTTGCTCGCCGCGGGCGGGACATCCTACACTTACGACGCGCGCGGCAACTTGACGGGCACCGTCGCCAGCGGCGATGTCACGACCTACACGTGGGACGCCTTCGACCGGCTGACTGGAGCCACCTTGCCGGACGGAACTGCCCTGGCCTACGGTTACGACGCCGACGGGCGCCGCGTGCGCCAGACCGTCGCCGGGCTTGGAACGGACTACCTGTGGGACGAGGCCTCGCTGTACGGCGACGTTGTGCTCGAGACGGACGCGGGCGGCGCGACGCTGGCCAGCTACGTACTGGGCGGGGCCGAGCTCCTATCGCAGACTCGCGCCGGCTCCACCAGCTACTACCTCGCCGACGCGCAGGGGAGCGTGCGGGCGCTCGCCGACGCCGCAGGCACGGTCACGGACTCGTATGACTACGCCGCCTTCGGCGAGCTCTTCGGCAGTAGCGGCACGACGGCGAATTCGTATCTGTACACCGGCCAGCAGTTCGACGCTCTCACTGGGCTGTACAGCTTGCGCGCTAGGTACTACGAACCGGGTGTGGGGCGGTTCCTGAGCCGGGATCCGATGGAAGTGCAAACGTTCGCCCCGCTTGAGTTGAACCGGTACGTGTATGCAGCGAACAATCCCGTGAATCTTGCCGACCCGCGAGGCCGTGACTCATTCGTCGAGCGCGTGGTCGTTGCTGCGGTCGCTTTCACGGCTGCCCAACCCCTGGCGGCTGTTGGGCTCGCTGCTTTTGCAGCGATCTACGTCCCCTACATGCTCTTTGGGCTTGCACAGATCGCAGGGGCACCGCCTCGCGACCTGCCGCGGTTTCCCGCGTTACCAAGGGTCGATACGGAAGCGCTGCGGCGCGCAGCTGAAGCGACCCTTGCTCTTGCAGCGACAATCACGGGTTGCGTCTACCTGCGCTCTGTCAGCGTGCAGATGGCCATCAATCACGAAGGAGTAGGTCTCGCCGGCATTGAGCTTGCCTTGCCTTCCCCAAATCCATGCCATATCCCCGTGCTCCTGTATCCTGGCCCTGTGTCGCCGGGGATCGCGCAGCATATTCATGATGCTCAGAATTCCGGAAGACCGATGCTGTTGAACTATTTGGGGCCTCTGAATCCCCAGGCGGCCATCAACTACGAACTTGCCTGCCCCCGCGCAGTCAGGCTGGCGATGAACTCTCAAGGATTGAGCTGCGACGAGTATCCTTTCAAGACGACCGCCCAAGGAGGGCTCCGTGCGTCTGCGCGAGGGGTTCCACCCCCGGAGCAGCGTTTTCAAGGAGGGTTCCTGACCGCATTCTATGGCACGAAGTTGCAGTTCAAGGCGAGCGCTGCTTTCGCCGTCGTTGTCTTTCCCTAAGTCCCTTAGCATCCCAGTACAGAGGGCCCAAACCCTATGGAGGGATAACACTTATGACACCTGAGCTGTGGAGAGAACTCCTCTTGAAATGGTGTAAGCAGGTTCTTCAACTCCCAGGACCCAGTCGCTTGTTCCCCCCCGGCACCCTTGATCCGCTCACGGGATGGATTGGCTATCCGGCCGCATCGCAAGATGCAATCGAAAAGGCAGAATCTCGGTTGGGTCTCGCACTTCCCGGATCCTATAAGAACTTCCTGATGGTCACGAATGGCTGGCCCTTGGCGGGTCCCTACGTTAGCGCCCTGATGGCTGTGAACGTGGTCGACTGGTTCTCAAAGAAGAGCGAGGAGTGGTTGTCCTCCTGGCGCATGGGCGTTAAGTATGGTGGCGGGCTAAACCCGGTTCCGGATGAAGATTACTTCGTCTATGGGGAGCGCCAGAATCCATTGTTGATCCGTGACCAGTACTTGGATCGAGCCTTGCAGATCAGCGATGGGGGGATAGGTGTCTATCTGCTCAACCCCGAAATTGGCTTCCCCAACAGCGAGTGGGAAGCGTGGGTTTTCGAGCCAGAAACAGGTGCCCAACGCTACCGGTCGTTTTGGGATCTGATGGTCGCTGAGCATCAGAGCTTTGTGCAAATCAAGGACATCTGAGAGAAGGAATGCGTCAGATCGGGCTCTGCCAATGTGGCCGCCGTGACGGCACAAGCGACGGTCAACACAGAAACCGGTCAGCGCTCGTCGGTTGTCGATGGCAGGGGAACGACTCAGTATACGTACGATGACCTGGATCGCCTGACGGGCGTGACCGTTCCCTCCGCCCTGGGCGTTTCGTACACCTACGACGCCGCAGGAAAACGCCGCTCGATGACTACGCCGGCCGGCACGATCACGCTCGGTTACGACGCCGCCAATCGGCTGTCGACGGTCACCGACCCCAGTGGCGGCACGTACGCGTACCTGTACGACATAGAGGGCCGCCGCACGCAGCTAGCCATGCCGAACGGCGTGATCGTCGATTACCGTTACGACAGCCTGGACCGGCTGATCGGCATCACACAGAGCTCAAGTTCAACCGTGCTGGCATCCTACAACTACACGCTGGATCCCACCGGAAACCGGCTGAGCGTGACTGAGGCCGACGGCTCCTCAATCGCCTGGTCCTACGACGATGCCTACCGGCTGCTCGGCGAAACGCGCTTCAATGCAGGGGGCACACCGACCAACGAGACCACCTTCGCCTACGACCCCGTCGGAAATCGCCTTAGCATGACCATCGACGGCGCCACGACGAGCTACGCCTACAACGAGCTCGATCAGCTTCTCACCGCCGGTGGGGTATCTTTCGCGTACGACGCCCGAGGCAACTTCACACGAGCGACCGGCGGCGCCGACGTGACTGCTTACTCATGGGATGCCCTAGATCGCCTCAGCGACGCAACTCTGCCCGATGGCACGGCGTTAGCCTACACCTACGACGCCGACGGGCGACGCGTGCGCCAGACTGTCGGAGGTTCTGAGACGAACTACCTCTGGGACGAGGCCTCGCTCTATGGCGACGTCGTCCTCGAGACCGACGGGGCTGGCGCGGCGGGAGCCAGCTACGTCCTTGGAGGACCCGAGCTGCTCTCGCAGACCCGCGGCGGCTCGACGAGCTACTACCTCGCCGACGGGCAGGGCAGCACGCGAGCGCTGACGAATAGCGCGGCCGCGGTCACCGACACCTATGAGTACACCGCCTTTGGGGAACTGTTTGCAGGCACGGGATCGACGGCCAATCCCTACCTCTACACAGGTCAGCAGTTCGACGTGCTATCCGGGCTGTACAGCCTGCGGGCGAGGTACTACGACGCGGGAATCGGCCGGTTCCTCTCGAGGGATCCTGCGGAGCTGGATGTTTTCAACCCCACCAAGCTCAACCGGTACTTCTATGGGTCGAACAACCCAGCCACCATGTCAGACCCATCTGGGCTTGACACCGCCACGTACGAATATGGTTCGCTGCTCGCGGGACTTCTAAGGGCACTCGCAGCAGCGAAGGCCGCGGTTGTACCAGTTGTGGCGCGCTCTGTGGCGTGGGTGCTCGTGAGCCTGCTCGTAACCGGGCTCCCCGGTGCTGTTCCGGATGTCGGGGAGGCTGAAGATCCGGCGCTACCAGAGGTGTGGCGCGAGGCGATCGAGCGAGCATTCGAGCAGGTCGAACAGTCCGAGGTGCTGCGCGAGGCTCTGGAGGCGCTACGCCGCACCAAGCCACTTCCGAAAACCGACCCGGATATTGAGATCACCCCCATCCCTCCGATCTGGATCGACTCGACGCCTCCGCCTGGCGAGACAGTTACCATCTACCGCGCGGTCGGTGGCAGGCTCTCCGCAGACGGCTCATACTGGAGGATCCCCGATCTCCGCAATCCGGAGTTTGACCCGAATCCAGATCCGAGGGGGCTTTCAACATTCGAGTATGGGTACCTCAACATCCCCAAATCGAATCTGCGAAACCCCTACCTGTTTCCATTCGCGGTTTCTCTGCCACAGGATGGACGCACTCCTCTTGAAGCATACCCAATCAATGTTCCAGGCTGCACCGCCTCCTACACCCCACCGCCGCCGGGGCACTGGATTGTCTCGTGCGGCACAGGCGATAGGGAAGTAACGCGCAGCACACTGTCCACGTTCGCCCGGGACCCAACAAACCGAGGTACCAGCATTGTGAATACCTTCTACACTGGTTCTCCGCAGGAGCGAAGATTCGAATGGCAAATCCCTTGATCGCCCGCGTTGGGGTCCCGTCAGCAGAGGAGGTCTCAGGTGTCTCCGTATCACGTAGCTGGCTCGGTAGACTTGGACAAATTCCATGCGGAGCTCAAGGAAAGGGTTTTCATTGGAGCCCTGCCCGACATGGATAGGCTTCACTCTTTGGCGCAATTGGCTGTGTCGAAGGCGGATCAGGGAGGCAACAGGATCCTGCAGAGCCTGCGGTTTGGCGAGGAGTGGCTATCCACGGACGAAGAGGATCGTGAGCCTCGCCTCTGGTACATGATCCTCCTTGCTCTGGCGGTCACCTCGGTACCGGATCTATCCTCAAACCGCGGCACAATGAGCTGGTACGTCCTTGACCGGGCCTTGCCTCGTCTTGGCTGGTCTGATGAAGATAGCAGGGCCTTGATCTATGGAAGACCCCTGCCCGAGTTCCTGAAGCGATACGCAGGTGGACTGCTGGAGAAGCCACTCACAGGGGCGTTCGGTGGCTACCTCCTTGTCGGCGAGTGTCGGAACTTCGCGGCCCGTCTTATGTCCGGACAGGATCAGTTCCGCGAATCGGACCCCCAGTTAGCCAGCATCTTCGTGGAGTCAGGGATTCAAGAGCCGGAGGCCCTCGAGAATGCCTACCTCGATGTCCTAGACATGCTGGAGGCAGCCGTTGAGAGAGGCGAAGATCTTTTCATGAACCTGGATTGACCGGTTCAGATCGATCAACCGAACGCAGGCAGCGACTCCCGACAGGCGACTTTCGTCCTCTAGGCCGAAACCACCTTGGATGCGTCGCGATCGCCTAACCCGCGTACCCGTGCCCAGAATACCTATTCGTTCGATGAGGCGGGCGAAGTCGTCACTACGACCGACCCGAATGGCCACGCCACGCACTTCACCTACGACGAACGGGGCCGGCTGGTCTTGACGACCTATCCCGACGGTACAAGGGCGGCAAACGCACTTGACGCTTTGGGGCGCCTACTCAACTCGCGCGACCAAGGTGGCAAAGCCACTTCCTTACGCCTACGATGCCGCCGGCCGGCTGGTATCGGTGACGAACCCGCTGGGCGATTCAACGACCTACGCCTACGACGCCCTCGCCAATCTGACATCGATCCGGGATGCCAACGGCCATGTGACTTCCTTCGAATACGACGATCTCAACCGCCGGATACGCAAGACCTGGCCGGATGCTTCCTTCGAGGCCTTCGGCTACGATGCGCTGGGCAACCTGCTTTCCCAACGCCTGGCCGACGGAAACACGAACATCTTCGACTATGACGAGATGAGCCGCCTCGCTCAGGCCAGCTACTTCGACGGCCAGTCTTTGAGCTACGGTTACACCCCCACGGGTCAGCGCTCGTCGGTTGTCGATGGCAGGGGAACGACTCGGTACACGTACGATGACCTGGATCGACTGACGGTCGTGACCGTCCCCTCCGGCCTCAGCGTTTCCTACACCTACGACGCCGCAGGCAACCGCAGATCGATGACCACGCCCGCCGGCGTCGTCGACTTTGACTATGATGATGCCAATCGGCTCTCGGCCGTCACCGACCCCCTCGGAGGCACCTACTCCTACACTTACGACGCCGAGGGTCGTCGCACGCAGCTCGACATGCCAAACGGGTTGATTGTCGACTACAGGTACGACTTGCTGGACCAGGTGATTGGCATCACCCACCGCACGAGTTCGAGCGTGCTGGCCTCCTACGACTACACCCTGGATCCCGCCGGCAACCGTCTGGGGGTGAGCGAAGCCGACGGCAGCTCGATCGCCTGGACCTACGATGATGCCTACCGCTTGATCGGCGAGACGCGGTTCGACCCAGGCGGCTCCCCCTCCGCTGAGACTTCCTTCACCTATGACCCCGTTGGCAATCGGCGAAGTATGACTGTCGACGGCGCGACGACGAACTACACCTACAACAATCTTGACCAGTTGCTCACCGCCGGGCCGACGACCTTCGGCTATGACGCCCGCGGGAACCTTACACAGGCGTCCAGCGGCGCCGACGTGGCTGCTTACTCGTGGGATGCCCTAGATCGCCTTAGCGACGTAACCCTACCCGATGGGGCGGCGCTGGCCTACACCTACGACGCCGACGGCCGCCGCGTGCGCCAGGTCGTTGGCGGGGCCGGGTCGAACTACCTGTGGGACGAGGCCTCGCTGTACGGCGACGTTGTGCTCGAGACGGACGCGGGCGGCGCGACGCTGGCCAGCTACGTACTGGGCGGGGCCGAGCTCCTATCGCAGACTCGCGCCGGCACCACGGGCTACTACCTCCCGGACGCACAAGGAAGCACCCGCGCGCTGACCAATGGCGCAGGCGCAGTCACGGACACTTACGACTACACCGCCTTTGGCGAGCTCTTCGGGGTCACCGGCACGACGACCAACGCGTACCTCTACACCGGCCAGGAGTTCGACGCGCTGACGGGGCTGTACAGCTTGAGGGCGAGGTACTACGACCCGGAGGTGGGGAGGTTCCTGAGCCTCGATCAGATGGAGCTGCAGATCTTCAATCCTATGCAGCTCGACCGTTATGCATATGTGGGTAACAACCCCGTCAACCTTATCGATCCGCTCGGCACACAGAGCCTGAGGAGTTACATCGCCACTGCATTTGTCGGCCTTCAGACCGCGCCGGCCGCGTCCCAACTGGCCATCGCCCTTGGCGCTAGTTACGCCGTTGCCTCCGTTCTCCTCATGATGGCGCAGGCTGGCGAACTACCAAACCTGCCCTACAACCCGGCGTTTCCAGATCCGTGGCAAGGCGTGCGGGACTTCCTCAATGGGCTTAACCGTCAGGGGGAGATCTATCGAGATATCGCGAATGCAGCGACCGCGATCTTGATCGCTACCTTGGCTAAGCTCTTGGAGCAAGAGATCACTCGCGTTCGGACGAGAGAGATCCCACGAAGATACTCATTGGACACCAACGCGCTCGTCGCGCTTGAGCATTGGATGATCTTGGGAGTCGACGATCAACAGGGACAACTGCCTGGAGCCAAGCTATCCGGCCAGCGCGTGTTCTACTCATTCGTTGCGGAGAGCGAGTTCTTGGCTAAGGGGACCCCAGCGGGTCTTGCCGAAATCGTTTCGCGGTACGGTATGACACTCGTTCCGTCGGTACCTGGAGAGCTGATTCAGCTTGTTATCGATCTATACTTGGGCGCGGGCAAGAAGATCAACATCGGACGGACCAACGACATTCAAGTGATCGCTGCAGCCCTTCTTGTGAATTCCAACCTTCTGACACGTGATCCTGAGATCCTTGGGATCCTTCCTCCTCCGCTTGCGGGAACCTGGTAGTCGAGGGGAGAGCGAAATGCGCCTGGATTACAAGGAAATACAACTTCTCGTCCAGCTGGAAACCAAATTCGGCGAGAGAGACCAGACCTGCTTCGACCACGTCGTGTCCATCGGTTATGAGGCTGACCAGTGGCAGGTCGAAGTCTTCGTGGAACCGTACGGCAAGGTTCTCCTGAGCCACCCCGACCTAAGCAGGTTGCTACGCTTCTGGATAACGGTGTTTGAGTCTCAACCACAGGATTGGGAATTCGCCAGGGCAGGTTGGCACCTGGGACTGCATTTGGCCAACTTCCAGTGGTCCGAGCCAGAGGACGCACCCAAGATATGGGAAATACCTGAATGACGGCCCATGGTTGGGGTGTCTCAGCGAAAGCCACGATTGAGAGAGCGTCGATTACCCCAACGAACCCCCAGTTCCGGCTCGAGTTGGAAAATCTCCGAGGGTGGAATCTTAGGCGTTAGGTTTGGTGCAGAGTGGGCGTCAGGGCGGAAATCCGGGAGCTGATCGAGCGGGCCGCTTCTCGTGGCGCCTCCGCCCAGGGGGACCCTATCCTGGAACTTGGCATGTTGCTGGAGCGAAGCTCGGCCGCTACGCCACATCCCGATTCTGAGTACGCCTCCCTCCTACCTTCCCATTTGCTGCAAATCGCCTTGACAGACGAGGAACAAGGCTACATCGTAATGGCTCTGGCGGAGCTTGCGGCGTCGGAGACCGCGGAACCAGGATATCAATCGGGCCTTCATGATGACTATTACGGCCACAGACATTCCGGCCGAGTTTGTGGAGCAAGGTTTCGTTTTCAACGACCCGGGGCCGTTCGGCGCCGGGCCATCAATACACTTCTCTGATGCCATGTTGCCTGAACTTTGTGCGGTCATGGGGCGCGTGGTAATACTGGGTTCGCCAAGACGAGCCGCCCGAAGTGAGGCGAAGATGGAAAAGGATCAGTTCGCAACTCTCTTTCACGAGCATTTGACCAAGGCAGTGCGGCTTGCACAAACGAAGGTTGGGAGAGCGCTACCCGACAAGCTGATTATCGAGCTACATGGTGCCAGTTTCGCGGGAAAGGAAATGAGCCCATCCGAAACCCTCGACGTTCTCTATCTCGGTAGCGAGAAGTTCTATAGGATCGTCGACATTTCAGTTCTTTCTGCGTCTGAGTCAACCACCAGAGTCTTCGTTCGGGTCAGCGACCACCCACCGGGAGCATTTGAAGAAACGTGGAATGACCCTCCTGGCAGCGGTCCCTTCAAAGTTCTGGAACCGATACGCATCCGGCTCGAAGAGTAGCCAGCGGCCATACAGGCGTACGATGAACTCCAATTTATCGACACTCCCGCGACTAACATTGCGGCGACGCCGACGGAAGGGGTGCTCGTCCGCGAGAGGCGCCCCATAAAAGACGCCGCGCGTTTCCGAATCCTTCCTTCCGCAACTTCCGCGACCGCGTAGGTGTGATAATCGAGTCTTCAACTATGGATCACACCCAAAACGAGGCTAACCAGCTCCTGAGAGCCGGCAGGACCTCCTCTTGTCCACGCCGCGCGTGAGAACTTGACACTCCCACCATCGGCGGGAATGTCGCGACGCACGCGTGGGACGCGATTGACCGCCTCAGCGCCGTGACCCTCCCCGACAGCACCCCCCTCGCTTACATCTACGACGCCGACGGGCGCCGCGTGCGCCAGACCGCGAACGGAAGCCTCCGGCCATAACCAATTGTGATGCCGAAGGCTTTCAGACCTAGCCCTCGGGCAACGCCGGCGTGCGCCATCTCGTGCAACACGGTAAGGGGGATGAACGCCAACGCGACAAGCGCCAGGCCCAGCAGTCCGCCACTCCAGGAAGACGATGGATGGGCAAGATACAGGATCCCGGCGGTGATAGGCAGCAAGACGTACATATGGACCGCCGAGCGCTGGTTTTCCCTGGTGACACAGGTCGGACAGCGTGTGCGGCTTGTCAGTCCGAGCAGACGTGGCTGCTTGACGAAGGCTTCATCAAACCCCGACTCGAGACCGCACTGGTCACATTTCATGCTGACCTTGCCCCTCGAGCCTCCGCACTGCCCCGCACAGCCGGCTGGCCCTGAGCCGGCGTCATCGCCGGTGTCTGCTGAATATGTCTCCTCTCGGATCCGTTCGCCAGGGAGCCATTGGTCCCTCCGAGCGGGAGGGGAAGTGTCGGGTTCGAGGCCATGACGACGGCCTGATGGCCTGGCACGCCCCTTGCATCACCGCCTCCCGAAGATCGAACACGGAGGCGTCGATGAATCTCTTGAGTCTGAGCGACTTTCAGGTCCTGATTGCCGTCGCCCTCTTCATCCTGGGCTGCTTGTGCGTGTTGCTGGGAGCCTTCGTGCTCATCGGCCGCGGTAATTCCAGCGACGTCAAGATGCTGGCGGCAAGCACTGCCCGTTTGGCCCAGAAGGGCCTGGCCGAGGAAGTCACCGGGTTAGTCAATGGCGCCTCGGCGCTGGTGGCCTCCTTGAACGACCTTGTCCGGACGTCCAACGGGACGGGGGTCTTTCTGATCACCCTCGGCCTGATGATGATCGGGGCCTCGTACTGGATCCTGACTCAGGTCGAGTGGGCCGCGGGCTGAGGCGTCCGCGATGCCTTCACCGGCCGAAGTCTATTCACGCCTTTTCTCCTCGCTCGGGACGGAGAGGGCCGGTGCGATTCTGCGCCGTCTCCTTCACGTCCCAGGAGCTCTCGATTGGCTGACCGAAGAAACTGTCGCTCTCGCCGTCTCCAACCTTGACGCGGCCGTGACCTCCCCTGCCCCGGCGGCTCTGCTTGCGGCGACTGGGCACGCCGGGCTCGATGATCTTCCTGAGCCATGGCCGCCTGCCATCGAAGCTCGGCGGGTGCGGCTCCTCGAAGACGATTTCCCGGCGGGAGAAGAGCCCCTTTCGGCCGACGACGTTCTGATCCTGGTCGGCGAGATCCTTCGCGCGGATCGGTCGGGCGGCGCCAAGGCCGTCCTGGCTCTCCTCCAGACGCGCCAACTCGACTGGCGCGCGCCTCTCGCCTGCGCCTGGACTGCGATGGACGATCGCCTCCAGCTGGCACGATCCCTGGTTACCTCGCCGGTCCTGCCGGCGCTCATCGTAGCCCTGCGCTCCAATTCCACGGACGCCGAGGCGGCCCGTGCATTGTGCGACTCCGCAGGTCCCCATCTGCCGAGAATTCTGGCGCGGCTGATTTCCGACGGCGACATCGGCTTTTCCCGGCTCGTCGCGGAGGCGGGGAGTTCCTCTTCATCTCCGGAACCGATGATCGACCCCGTCGAAGACGGAACAGCGGGTCCTCGTCTGTTGGAGTCTTCTCTCCATGCTGCGTGGGAATCCAAGAAGAAGGAACTCGCGTCGCTGACGGACGCCCTCGCCGCCGTTGCCGAGAGCAACGGTGATCAGGTGAGCGCCGTCGAAGCGCGGCGACAAGCGCTTCAACTCGAGCCATCGGACGGGCGTCTCAGCGAGCTCACGCTTTCGCTCGTCCGTGCCGGCGACGTTGCCCGCGCGCTGGAGATGCTCCCACCCACCCCTCAGGATCCTTCTTTGCAGCTCGCAGCCGGCATGGCCTTCGTGGCCGGCGGTGCGCTCGATAAGGGACGGGCTCTTCTCGCAGCAGCGACAGAGGAGGCCCCTGATTCAGTCTCGAGTAGCTCGCTTGACGCTTTGGCCTCCAGCCTTGCGGCTGCCGGGGAGACGGCTTTGGCGGTTGAGGCGCTCCGGATTCGTCTTGACCGGTCCCCGGCGGACAGCCTTGCTCGAATTGCCTATGCGCAGTTTCTCTTGGACAGCGGAGATCCCGACGCCGCGCTGGCGGAAGCCCTGCTCGCGGGGATCCTGGATCCCGGTCTTAACCCGGCGCGCCAGATAGAGGCCGATTCGCTGATCGCCCTCGGACGCCCAACGGAGGCGCTGCCCATCCTCAAGTCGATTGGTGGGACTTCCGGGTTGGCTTCATGGAGGCGCATGGTCTCCTGCGCCATGGACGCCGGCCAGAAAGAGGAGGTCCAGCAATTGCTCGGCGAACCTCCAGACGGGATCGACGCGGCCGAAATCGCCCTCTATCGTGCCCGAGGGTTGACGGCCGTCGGTAACCGACAAGGAGCGACGGAGGTCCTGCAAGACGCCATTCTCGAAAACCCGGCGGCGTCGCATCTGTGGATCGCGTTGGCTGACTCTCAGGGTGACCCGGAGGCGTCGGGTGAGACGCTCCGACGGGCTGCCCAGATGTCGCCGGGAGATCCCGGCATCCAATCTGCCCTCGCCCGGCGGCTCCGCCTCCAGGCCCGAGCGAGCGAAGCTTACGACGCGGCCGCGAAGGCCTTGGAGCTTGATCCCAATAACACCGAGGCCAACTTCGAGGCCGGCGTCGACCTCCTGAGCCTGGGCCGTCCCAGCGAGGCCCGCGACCATTTGCGCAGCGCCTTCCGCGACCAGCCGTCTCGCTTCGACGTCCGCCTTTTCCTGGCGCGAGCCTTCGAAGCTAACGGTGAATTGGAGTCGGCGCGAGGGCTGTTCAGCCATATGCCGGAGAGTGCTCCGGCCGCGGCGTGGTTCACATCCGGACGACTTGCTTTGCAGGGCGCCGGCGCGGCCAATCCAGCTGAGGCCAAGGTCGCTGCCTCCCGGCTCCTTCGCTCCCGCGCGCTCGGTTTCACCGACCCCACTCTGGACTTCTGGCTTGGGAAGGCCTTTGAGCGCTCGAATGATCCAGCCAGGGCCGCCCGAGCCTATGGCGATTTTCTTGAGGCCGGGCCGGCCGATTCATCAGAAGAGAGGCGGAACGCCGCGGTCAGCAAGGCTCATTGTCTCCTGTCGGCTGGCGACACGATCGAAGCCGTTCGAGACTTCGAGGCCCTGCGCAAGACACGGGAAGAGGACCCCGAGATCCTGCGGCCGCTCGCCCGCGCTTATCTCGACGCCTGCCTGACGGATGAAGCGCAGCACACCGCCGAATCCCTGCTTCGGTCGAATCCTGAGGACCAGGAAGCCCTCGGCATTCTGGGTTCTGTGGCACGTACGACGGGCGAATGGAAGTCCGTTTCGAAAGCCCTCCGTATGGCCGCCGAACGCAAGGCGACCGACCCGGTCCTCTGGATCGAAGCCGGAGAAGCCAGCCTGCGGGCCGGGTCACCGGAGGAGGCTCGCGTTTCGGTCGCCCAATCGCTGGGCGCCTTCCCCGATGTTCACACACGGCGGCGCGCAGCTCTGGCGCTGGTCGACCTCGGCGAGGCAGCCCAGGCAGCGAAGCTGCTCGAAGAGGTCGCCCTCGTCCTCCCGGAAGATTCTTCTGTCTGGATTGAGCTGGCAGATGTTTCCGCCAGGGCCGGCGATCACGGGGCGGAGGTCGAGGCGCTCAGCCGGGTGGCGGCGCTGACCCCCCGTGACGCGGAGGTCCATGCTCGGAGCGCGGTCGCGCTCTGGTCGCTCGGCCGCCACGCCGAGTCACTCGCCGCCTGGCAACGGGCGCATGACCAATCGCGAGAAGACCCCAGGATCCATGCCGGCTTCGCGCGCGCTCTGATCGCTAACGGTGAAGTTCAAGCTGGTCTCAACGAGTTCGCTGAGGCCCTGCGGCTGCATCCGTCCGATGCCCAGTTGCTGACAGAAGCCGGGCTGGCGACGCTCCGCTACGGATCAGCGAAGGAGGCCGTCGAGCTCCTTCAGTCTGCTTCCGGCAGCGACCCGCTCGGCGTGCAAGCCCTCGTAGGTCTTGGAGAAGCGTGGCTGAGGCTGCGCCAGCCGGACCGGGCGGCGCAGGCCCTCCGCTCCGCCTGCGAGTCCCCCTCGGCCGGGACGAGCGCATGGGCGCTGATGGCCGAAGCCGCACTCTCGTTAGGAGACCTCCACGCTGCCCAGGAAGCCATCTCGCAAGCCAGGCGCTTTGAGGCGACCGAGACGACCGACAGGATCAGCCTCGCCAGGGTGGAGATGCGCATCGGCAACTGGAAGGATGCGCTCACCGCTCTCACACCGGTTCTGGCGGCGGGGGATCCCGTGGGGGAAGCCGCATTGGCCGATGTCGTTCTCCGGATTTCCGAAGCGCGTTGGCTGTATGGCGAGGCAAGTGAAGCGGCACGGCACTCGCCTTCACTGGCTTTGCCGGGCGACAGCCTGTCCGCATGGCTTGACTCCCGTGTCCAGAGTCCGGCGGGTTCCACATCGGCTGGCCGCATCTGCGATGCGCGACTCCGCCTGACCCGGCCGCAAGGCGTCGATGACGAGGCTCTGGCCGGCCTTCAGTCGGCATGCGGGGACGGCGAGGTCAGCGACGAGGTTGTGGAAGCCTTGGCGATCGCGTTCCTGTCGCGACGGCGGCCGCACGACGCGCTCGAAGTCTTGAAGCAGATCCAGCCGGACATGCTGGGAGCAAGCTGGCAGGCTGTTCTGGCGGGTCTGGCGCACCTGCAAATCGGGAACCCTTCGGTCGCCGAGCGAGCCTTCGAAGATGCCGCGCAGGACGCGGGGCTCCGACCCTTGGCGCTGGCCCTGCTGGGACGAGCCCACTTGGCCCGCGGCGAGGGGTCAGAGGCGATCGCCGCCCTCAATGAAGCCGTGGCCCAGTGGCCCGATGAGCCCGCCTGGCAAGCGAGGCTGGCGAGTCTCTACCTCGAAGAAGGGAGCCTCGACTCCGCCCTCCCCCACTTGCAGACCGCCTCCGAGCTTGCGCCGGAGAACGGCGCGGTCCGATTGGCGTTGGCACGCGCATTGCGAGACGGTGGGCACTTCAGTGAGGCCCTGAATGCTTTCGAGCGAGTCCTGCCCCACGCGCCGGCCCAAGCTGAGGTCTGGCATGAGACGGGAGAAGCGGCGATGGCGTGCGGTGATTCGGCGCGTGCCGAGTCTTGCTTCGACCGGGCGGCTTCTCTCGCTCCCGGCGAGCCGAAACATCTGATGGGAGCGGCCAACGCCGCGGTGTCGGCCGGGAAGTTGCGCGAGGCACGGGGTCGCGCCGAGGCTGCCCTTCGCCTCGCCGGAAACGACCCCGCCGCCCTGCAATGTCTGGCCGCTGTCGTGGCTCGCCAGGGAGACGCCGATCGCGCGCTGGAGCTGTTGAACCGCGCCATGGCGGCCGCCGACGATCCGGCCCCTGTGCGAATAGCCCGCTGTCGACTCTTGATCGATATCGGCCGCGCCACTGTGGCGGCGTCCGAATTGCGCGATCACCTCGCCGTCAACCCGGACGACGAGGAAGGCTGGCGTACCTTGGCCGAGGCGTTGGAAGAAACGGGAGACCTGGCAGAGGCCAGTCTGGCAGTGGATCACGCCTTGCGCCTGGCCCCCCGCTCCTCCAGGCTGCACGTTCGACAGGCCAGGATTTCCCGAAAATCCGGGCACCTGGATCGCGCCCTGGCCGAGCTTCGACGGGCCGAAGAGCTCGATCCTCTCGACCCCGAGTTGGCGCTCGAGATGGGCCAGGTGTATGAGGCCCGTCGCGAGTTCGATCATGCCCTCCAGGCCTATCAGCGCGCCGCCGAAGTTCGCGTCCATTCAGCTGAGCCCTACCGGCGGGCCGCGGCGGTGCTCAAGTCGCTGAAGGCCTACGCCGATGCCGGGCGCATGCTCGAGCGCGCCGCGGCGCTCGATCCCTCCGACACGACGACCCTTCAGCAATTGGCGGCGGTGCGGGCGCTGGAGCTCGTGCACGGCGCAAACTATGCAACGGCGGTGATGCCATGATCGATCGCGACTCCTTGATCAGCCTGCTGCAGGCGGCGCGCGCCGCCGGACGTCCCGACTATGCCCGCTCGCTCGCGGCCGACTGGCTTGCGCGCTGGCCGAACGACCTGGAAGTCCAGTATTGGATGGCCCGGGTCGAGGTCGAACTGGGCGAAGCGGGATCGGCGGCGCGTCGCTTGCGTCAGGTCGTCGCCGCCGACCCGGAATACGTCGAGGCCTACGACCTGATGGCAACCGCCGCCCGCGCCGCGGGCGATCCCCTGCGAGCCAACCTGGCCAGCGCCGGTGGACGGGCCCTGCGCAAGCAGCCCTTAGGCGACGAAGGTGCCCCCTCCTGGTTGATTCATCTGAAGGCCGCCCAGGATCAATTGCAGAGTGGTCAGTCGGAGGCGGCCGCCAAATCCGCCCAGGAAGCTCTCCTGTCCGATCCGGACGTGCCCCTCCCGGCTCTCGTCTTGATGCGCGCGCTGCAGGCCTCGGGAGATTCGAATGCCGCCGTGGCCACGGCCCGAGCGGCCCACGACCGATGGCCCGAGTGTGTTGCATTCACTTTGACTCTCGCCGAGGACTTGTTGCGCCGGGGCGAAAGCAGCCGCGCCGTCGAATACCTTCATCGCGCCGCCTCCGGCGATACCACAGGCCGGGTGGCGCTGCGCTTGCTCGGACCGGATCATCCCTACCGATCGCTCTGGAGCGAGAAGTTCGCCGCCGAGGTCAGCCGTCCTGTCCCGGCGGAGGTGGCGGCAATCCTGGGCGACAACCGCTTGGGAGGCGCAGGGTCGGCTCCATCCCGCGCCGCCCCTGCCGGCGGCGCTCCGGCCGCGGCGGTGACCTCCCCTGACTTCCCCGATGTGGAACCGACGGCGGCTGCCGCGGCCCTAGCCTTTGCCGCCTATGACGGGCCTGCGCCTCAGCCCGAACCCTGGGAGGCATTTCGCGGCCCGAATCCCGGGGACGAGGAGGGCGGTGAATCCGCGGGGCTCGATCGGATCCGCTCGGACTTCGATCGCATGGCGGTTCGTCTCCGGACTCCCGGCGCCACCGCCGATGTCGATCGTCGGCAGCCGGCCTACGTCGTCTTGAGCAGCCGAACGCAGCTGGCCCAAGTCTTCGGTGAAGATCGCTACCTCCGACTCGACGATGCCATCCACGACCTGGTCGACGCCATTCGAAACCGGCCGGGCTGGACGGCGTACAGCTTCTACCCGGATGATCCGGCGAGTCTGAAACCGTTCCGGCTGACGCCCGTCGATCCAGGCAACGCCTGGCAAGTCAAGCTTCGACTGACCGACCTGGATCGCGCGCTGGGACGTCGCGGCGAGATGATCGGCGCCGTGTTGATCGTCGGCGGCGACCGGGTCATCCCCTTCCATAAGCTGCCCAACCCCACCGACGACGACGACGAGGCCGTCGCCTCCGACAGTCCGTACGGCACGGCCGACGAGAACTACCTGGCTCCGGAGTGGCCCGTGGGCCGGCTTCCTTCGGAGGATGACCCCGATCTGATGGTGAAGATCCTGCGCGAGGCCGCTGTCTCCCATACATGGGCGAACCGGCCCGCCGGACCGCTGGAGCAGTTCCGCAGCTGGCTGCGCCGTCGCTTCAGTCGCATGTTCGGCACACGGCCGCGCTCCCTGGGCTATTCGGCCAGCATCTGGCGCAAGGCGTCGATGGCCGTTTTCCGCGCCATCGGTGATCCGCAGTCGATGGTGACCTCGCCGCCGGCCCGAGTCGGCGCGTTGCCGGCGCAGGCGATCCGACCGACGACGCTCTCCTACTACAACCTGCACGGGGTCGAGGACTCTCCCGAATGGTTCGGCCACCGCGATCCGCTGCGCGACGCCGAGGCGGAGGTGGAGTTCCCGATCGCCTTGCGCCCGCAGGACATCGTCAACGGCGGACGCGCCCCCAAGGTCGTCTTCAGTGAGGCCTGCTACGGGGCTCACGTCCAGAACCGCACGGCCGAGAATGCGATCGCGCTGAAGTTCCTCGCCTCCGGCTCACACGGCGTCGTCGGCTCGACGGAGATTTCCTACGGGTCGATTACGCCGCCTCTGATCGGCGCCGACTTGCTGGGCCGGTATTTCTGGGATTCTCTCAACCAGGGCCTTCCGATCGGCGAGGCCCTTCGGCGGGCGAAACTCAGCCTGGTCGCCGAGATGCATCGCCGTCAGGGCTTCCTCGACGGTGAGGACCAGAAGACTCTGATCTCCTTTGTTCTTTACGGAGATCCGCTCTACGTCGCGCAGCCGCTGCCCAGAGGCGCCGTGGCGAAGTCGCCCACGCGACCCGGCCGGCGGCCGAAGGACATGAAGGTCGCCTGTGCGCTCGGTTCCGAGAACATGCCGCTGGACAGCCTGCAACCCGAGACGTACGACCGGGTCAAGACGATTGTCGCTCAGTACCTTCCCGGCCTGGCCGATGCTTCGGCGCAGATTCATGCCCAGCATTGCGGCTGCGACGGCCGCGATCATTCATGCCCTTGCTCGCAGCTGGGCCTCAAGTCCGCGCCCGCCGGCGCCCGCCAGACGATGGTCGTGACCCTCTCCAAGCAGATCCCCGACGGCGAGCGGCGCCACCTCCACATCGCCAGGCTGACGCTCGACACGACGGGGAAGGTGCTGAAACTCGCCGTGTCGCGATGAGGTCTCTCTATTGGATCACCCCCCTGTTGTCCCCCCTCTAGGGGGTACGGGGGGCTAAGCCGCCCCCCGTACCCCCTGCAATGGCCGGGCTCCGCGGTGGAGGCTGCCGCGTGCCTTGCGCACACGGGCGTCTTTCGGCCGACATCCCTGAGGCGACCATGCCCCTCCTCTCGAAGACACGTTTCCATCCGCGGAAAACACCACACCCGATGCCGAATCCAAGGACTCCTTCTTCGCAATGACTCGCACCAGCCTCTGGGTCGAAGAACGCGATAGTAGGGGGGCGTGGGGGGGAAACTCATTCCCCCCCACTGCCCCCCCTCTGGAGGGGGGGCTAAAGGGGGGTGGTTAGAGAGAGGGGGGACCACAGGGGGGTGGAAATAGGAACCCGGCACGCTCCTTGCAACAAAAGTGCTCACTGGCGTCCCATGTTGCCCCCACCTTCCCGCCTCGGCTTCCACTATTACCCCGACGACCGTCACTACGGGATGTCCGACCTTGCGGCGTGGACGCCGATCCTGCATTCGTTCGGGGCAGCCTGGCTCGTCCTGCGGGCTTCCGCCGCACGATCGGTTCCTGAGGACTTCTTGCGCGGTCTGCTGGACGAAGGCATTGAGCCGATCGTGCATCTGCCCGCCCACATCGGACGACTGTCGGTTTCGGACGTGGAGCCGCTGCTGGCCGCCTATCGCGCCTGGGGTGTCCGGCATGTCGTCCTCTATGACCGCCCCAACCTTCGCTCAAGCTGGGATCCTTCCGAATGGAGCCGGGTCGGCATTGTCGAGCGGTTCCTCGACCGACTGATCCCGCTCTGGAGTCGGCAGGCCGATCTCGGGCTGGTCCCGGTGATGCCGCCGCTCGAGCCAGGCGGCGACTATTGGGATACCGCTTTCCTGGAGGGGACGCTGCGCGGGTTGGCACGGCGTGGCCAAGAAGCCTTGCTGGACCAGCTGGCCGTCGGCGCCTATGCATTCACAAACGGAAGGCCCCTCAACTGGGGAATGGGCGGGCCGGCCGCATGGCCGGAGAGCCTGCCGTATCACACGCCGGAGGGCTCGCAGGACCAGCGGGGGCTTCGACTTCCCGAGTGGAGGGGCC